>Ga0208465_1000027_pt1 | contig 57379 bp, 51 predicted proteins | sample LakMenEpi31Aug10_FD_150749 | JGI IMG/M metagenome (GOLD analysis project Ga0208465, IMG submission 150749) | Freshwater microbial communities from Lake Mendota, WI - 31AUG2010 deep hole epilimnion (SPAdes) | ecosystem: Environmental > Aquatic > Freshwater > Lake > Epilimnion/Euphotic zone ...
AGCCCTCGGTGCAGCCGGGGGTGAAGGGCACGAAGGTGAGGGCCCCCAGGGCGATCAGGGGGGCGGTTTCACCGATGGCCCGGGAGAGGGCGAGAATCACCCCGGTCAACACCCCAGGAAAGGCGGCGGGTAGCACATGGTCCCAGACGACTTGCCAGCGCGTCCCCCCCAGGGCCAGGCCCGCCAGGCGCACGCTGTCGGGCACCGCCCGCAGGGCCTCTCGGGTGGCGACAATAATAATCGGCAAGACCAGCAGGGCCAGGGTGAGGGCACCAGATAGCACCGATCGCCCACCGGTAATCGGCTCTAACAGCCGGGCAAAGGCGGCTAACCCCAACAGACCGTAGATAATTGAGGGCACCCCGGCCAGGTTGCCGATATTGATTTCGATCAGGCGGGTGAGCCAGCTATCCGCCGCAAACTCCTGCAGGTAGAGGCCGGCCCCCACCCCCACGGGAAAGGCCACCGCCGCCACCGTCACCATCACCCAGAAGGTGCCCGCCAGGGCGGCCACAATCCCGGCCTTGCCCGCCCGACGGGAGGGAAAACTGGTGAAGAATTGCCCGTCAATGCGGCCCAGGCCCTGGCTGAGGATGTCCACCAGGAGCCAGGCCAACAGGGCGATCGCCACCACCGTTGCCCCCCAGGCCAGCACTTGAAACAATCGGTCTAGCCACTGGCGTTGCGATCGCCGGGCAACAAACCGTGGCTCAGCCCCAGGGGCTCCGGAATCGGGCAGGGGGGAGGGGGAGGCATCAACCATTATTCGTATTTCTCCCGAAAACGACGCACAAACCAGTAACTGACAATGTTTAAGCTCAGGGTAATCAAAAACAGCGACATCCCCACCGCAAAGATGGTCTTATAGGCCAGGGAGCCAAAGGGGGCGTCCCCCAAACTCACCTGCACGATGAAGGCGGTCATGGTCATCACCGGCTGCAGGGGGTTGATAAAGTTAAGGTTGCCATCAATGGGCTGGGGATTCTGCCCCCCCGCCAGGGTGACGATCATGGTTTCACCAATGGCGCGGGACATGGCCAGAATAATTGCCGCCACAATGCCTGAGAGGGCGGCGGGGAGAACCACCGCCTGGATTGTTTCCCGCTTGGTGGCCCCCATGGCCAGGGCGGCGTGGCGTAGATCCTGGGGCACGGCGCTAATGGCGTCTTCGCTCAGGGAGGCCACCAGGGGGACGATGCTGACCCCCAACACCAGACCGGCGCTGAGGGCGTTAAACACCTGCAGGGCCGGAATTAACCGTTGTAAAAAGGGCGTCACAGTGAGCAGGGCAAAATAGCCAAACACCACCGAGGGCACCCCGGCGATCAACTCCAGTACTGGCTTGAGGGTTTGGCGCAGGGCTGGGGCCGCGTACTCACTCAGGGTAATGGCAATCAGCAGCCCCAGGGGGATGGCCACCAGGAGGGCGATCGCCGTGGTCAGCAAGGTGGCACTGACCAGCACAAAAATGCCAAAGTCCGCACTTTTGAACAGGGGGGTCCAGCGGGTATCGGTGAAAAACCTGCCCAGGGCATAGAAAAAACCCGCCACCGGGCTGGGGGGACGCAACCCCAGGGCCTCTGCCCCTGAGCCTAACTGCTTGGGCTGAAGAGCCTGAATTTGCTCCGCCAGGGCCTGACGCTGGGCCTCACTGACCTCCGGCAGCAACTGGGGCAGCCGTTCTAACCACAGGGCCTGACGGAAAAAGGGATCGAAGAAAAAATCAAAGGTCTCAAAAATCAGGGTGAGAATAATGCCCAGGGTGGTGAGGATGGAAATGGCGGCAAAGGTAAAGCAGACCGCCCTCACCAGCCTTTCCACCAGACGGCTGCGGCGGCGATTGGGCTGCCAGAGCCCGGTAGAAGGCAATGGTTCAGTCATCGGGCCAATCCTTTCCAGGAGCAGATTGCCCCCGTAGTACGTTGGGTAGGTTACTTACCCTGCCATAAAACCTGGTTGAGGGAAAGCGCCATTTCTTAACCTAACCCCAAACTCCTCTCCAAAGCTTGGCAGAGAGGCCCTCATCCCCCAGCCCCTTCTCCCAGTTTTGGGAGAAGGGGCTGGGGGATGAGGGCCAGGGGACTTTGGATCTACTGAGCCTGATCAAGGCAAGCTGGAGTCCACCAACAACTTCACGAGGGTGGGTAGAATTTCGCGATTTTGGCTATGCTCCCGACCCTGGGTAAAGGCCACCAGGGTAAAGGGGGGGCGGTCGGGAATTTCAATGTAGGCGGCATCGTGGCGCACCTGGCTGGTGTAGCCAGCCTTAGAGTAGAGCCGGGCCTGGGGTGGTAGGCCGGCGCCGAAAAAGCCGGTGATCTGGTCCTCCTCCTGGGTGACCGGGCGATCGCTGCCCAGGTCTCGCTGCATCAGGTTGAGCATACTCTGGGACCGGGCCGCCGATACCGCCACTCCCCCAGCGATGCTATGGATCAGCCGGGCCACCGCATTGGTGGTCAGGGCATTGCGATTATCGTAGTGTTCCCCCAGGAAGGCCCGTTCCCGACCGTAGGGGCCATCACACCAGGTTTTCTGGTTCAGGTTCACCATGGCCAACTCCGGCCACCCCAGGGATTGGAAAAAGCGATTCACCATATTGCGTTGCTGCTGCCAGGTGGCAAAGGGCCCCGCCGCCAACTCCGGTCCACTGGTGGTGCCGGTGAGCACATCCACCACCAGGCTGGTGGCATCGTTACTGGAGTCAACGATCATGTCCCGCAGGGCCCGGTCTAACTCCGGGGAATCGGCGATCATGCCCTGTTCCAGCCATTCATGGGCCGCCACCAGGTAAAACAATTTCACCACACTGGCCGGGTAGATCAACTCCACACCCCGGTAGGTCGCCCCCCGCACCGAATGCTGCCAGAAATCCTGAGCCGTCAGGGCACCCCCCGTGTTGGTGATGTAGGGTGGGTCGTAAACCACCCAGGTGACGGCAATTTGGGTGGGGGCCAGGGTGGGGAAATCAGCCCAGAGCTGATCAAGGACCTGGTTAAGGCCTTGTTCAAGGGGGGGGGCAGGGGTGAAAAATGTCTTCATGGCTAACCGGAAGATGGGGAGTGGTAGATCCTAAGTAGGCAAGGGGCGGGTTGCCTCAATTATTATCGGGGCAATTCCGATGCTTGGCTGTGCTTGGGGAGAAAAGGGGGCGGTTAGGGCGAGATCACCGGGGGAGCCTGGCGGCAGGCATCTGCCTGGCCAGGGGGTAGACTTCAGCGCGAGAGTGTGGGAAGCTTTCGACCTGAGCGCCTAGAAGGAGTATCGCTAAGCCGATCACTTCCCCAGGGGATGGCTAAGGTTATGGACTGGGGAGGAACCCATGGTAGAGGATCAATTTAACCTGTTTGGGGCCGAGGGGGGCAGGGTTGGGGATGCTTCGGCAGGGGCCTACGATGCCATTCCCACCACCGCCGCGATCGCCATTGCCCCCGGCACCTACGCCGATCTGACCGCCCTAGCCGCCCACTGCCAGGCCTGTCAACGCTGTAGCCTGGCCGCTGGACGCACCCACGTGGTGGTCAGCCGGGGTAATCCCCAAGCTCCCCTGTTAATTATTGGAGAAGGCCCAGGGCAACAGGAGGATGAGCAGGGCAAGCCCTTCGTGGGCAAGTCGGGCCAACTGCTGGATAAAATTCTGGCCTCAGTGGAGCTGGACCCCGCCAGGGATGTCTACATCTGCAACATTGTGAAGTGCCGCCCCCCCGGCAACCGGGTGCCCACTCCGGATGAAATGGCCGCCTGCAAGGGCTATCTCCTGGAGCAAATTCGCCTGGTGAATCCCCAAATTATTCTGCTGACCGGGGCCACTGCCGTCAAGGGAATTTTGGGCTTGAAGGAGGGTATCACCAAAATCCGTGGGCAGTGGTTTGAATGGCAAGATCGACTCTGCATGCCAATTTTCCACCCCGCCTACCTGTTACGCAATCAATCCCGGGAAAAGGGCGGCCCCAAGTGGCTAATGTGGCAGGATATTCAAGCCGTAAAAGCTAAATTAGAGGAGCTATCTTTAGGTAATTGATAGCAACAATTCCCGCAGGAAACTTCCACATCAAATAGGACAACACCCAACCTTTATGACCAAGGCACTTCCTTCTTTGGGTTGAGGCTTCGTGGAGGGAAAATCTCTGACCAAAAGGCTACTAACCTTAATGCATCAGGGTTTCTCACCGCTCCCCTAATCTACTATAGGAAGTATTGGTGGAAAGATTGGGTGTTGAGGGTTAGACGAGACAGATGAAAAGTTAACAGCGCCTTCACTCCTTCTTGTGTGTGGACCATTGGCTGTTTGATCTGCCAGGGGAGCTTTTTAACTCCATCCTTAATATACCGCTGGATATGGAGGATAAACCGTGGATGAAACGATCGTTAATACCCCTGAGTAAAGAATAGTCATGGCTCTCGATCATCAATCTGGGGACTCCATTGATGAAAAATGCCCCAGTTAGATCTGAGTCCCTAGCTTGTTAGGGATGGGTCGGCCAATTAAACCCAGTGAGACCTACCTGGCGAGGGGGGGTAGTTGCTGACGTCGGGTCACCATATCGTCTAAACGGGCATAGAGATCCTGGGTAAGCTGCTGGGCCGCGGTTTTGATGGCGTCAGCGGTGGTGTTGCCATTGAGGTAGCTATCAACGGCGATCGCCTCACCGATCGTCACCTGCACGGGACAGCCCCAACCAGGGTAGGCCTCCCCGTAGTAAAGATCAACGGGCAGCACCCTCACCCCCAGGTCGGTAGCGGCAGCCTGGGCCTGCAGAGCTAGGCGGGCTAACCCAGGCTTTAAATGCTGCACCTGGTCCTGCCGATGAATACCCCCTTCTGGGTAAATCACTAACATTTCCCCCGCCAGCAAAAGATCAATGCCATGGCGCAAGCTGGCAATGCTGGGGCGGCGAACATTGACGGCAAAGCCCCCCAATTGCTGAATGAACCAACCCTGCAGGCCGGTTACCTCGTCAGCCGTCACCATAAACCGGAGGTCCCGGCCGGTGGCGCATCGACCCGCCGCCAGGGGCAGCATAATCGAGTCCCACCGGGCCCGGTGGGTGGGGGCCAAAATCACCGGGCCGGTCTGGGGCAGATGGTGCTGACCACGAATGTCAATATCACCAAAGTAGAGGGGTAGGACCAACCGCTGTCCCAGCAGGTAGGCCAGGGGGGTCAACACCGGTGAACAGCGAGAAGGACTTGAATCGGCGGCAGTGGCCATAAACGGCTGACGCAATAGGAAAGGGGTCATGGTTCAGAGACCGGGACAGTAGATTTACCCTAGCAAGGCTAACCCCCACCCCACTGGCTAAACCGGCCAGTTTGGTGAGTGGCAGTACCTTTGGTTAAGTTACCCAGTTGGCAGTGAATAGCCCCACACCCAAGCCCTCAAGGGTCGCCTCGATGACACCGGTCATTCCCTTTTCGCCATGCGCTGTCAACTAACCTGAGCTCCGCTTCCCAGAGGCCCAGGGCGTCCTGCAGGGTTTTAGGGGGCAGGGACTCAGGGTCACCGACGTAAATGCCCATGGACCGCGCCACCTTCACCATGGTACTGTCGGTCTCCACTGGCCCAGGGCAGATCCCCCGTTTATGGCATTCCCGCACAATGCTAATCACTTCACCGAGGTCCTTAGAACGAACCCGCCCCGCTTCCCACACCACCAGGCGGCTAAACCGACCTTCATCGATCAGATCAATGGCTTTGCGGCCAAAGGCGGAGGCTAGCAGGCGATCGGAGGCGGTGGGGGTACCACTACGCTGGATGTGCCCCAGCACCGTAGCCCGAGTTTCCACCTGATCCATATCACAGTAGTGGGCATCACCGGTTTGGCAAAGCTGGGTGCTATGCTGGGCCACCAGGTGAGCCAGGTGTTCTCCCACCAGGTGAATCTTTTCGCCCCCCTCTCCCCGCACCCCCTCAGCCACCACCAGCAGGGCAAACTTCCTACCTCGCCGGCGCATGGCCGCAATTTCCTGACAAATTTGCCGAATAATCACGGGGTTTAGATCCGGCACCAGTTCAGGAATTAAAATCACATCGGCTCCACCGGCAATACCGGCATGGAGAGCCAGGTGACCGGCATCGCGGCCCATCACCTCCACCACCATCACCCGATCGTGGCTGGCGGCGGTAAAGGTCAGGTCGTAAAGGGCTGAAGTAACGGTCTGTACCGCCGTATTAAAACCGATGGACTTTTCCGTAAAGGGCACATCGTTATCAATGGTCTTGGGAATCCCGATCAGGTTCCAACCACCGCGCTGGGCCAGGTCATACATGATATCCAGGCTGCCGTCGCCGCCGATGGCAATCAAGCAGTCGAGGTTGAGCTGCCGGTAACCCTCAAGGATTTTAGCCACCGCCTCCGAGTCCTCGGGATGGCCCTTGTTCAGGGAACCCAGGATTGAACCGCTGAGAAACTGGAGAATATCCAGACCTTGCAAAATCCCCGGAATATCATAGCCATGTTCCCGTAGCACCAAATCCTCCAGGTTGTAGCGCCCCTCGGTGATGTGGATCAGACCATCGGTGCTGTAGGGAATCCCAATTACATCCCAGCCTCGGCGATGGGCGCATTTCACCACCGCCCGAATGACCGCGTTCAGCCCAGGGCAGTCACCCCCACTGGTAAGAATGCCAATTCGTTTACGGGCGGTCGTCATTGGGATCTCCTTGATGAATAAGGGACTATGGCAGCTGCCAGTTCAGGTAGGACAAGACTGCCACGCTAGTTGCTATAGGCTGAGTCCCAAAGCCTGACTTAATATCCTGAGCTAAAGGGCGCCAGCTATATTAGGGTTCCAGGTTTGATCTAGCATTTCTGCCAAGTCAGAGCCAATTTCCCATGGTTTTATCCAGAATCTTGTTACCTTAGTTAACCTGTCGCCCCGTGGAAAACCTAAGCGATCGCTCCTACTTGCCCTGTTGAAAAGAGGCTGGTTAGAAGACGGTCCAGCATGGGACCTATGGATTAAAAGCGGATCGGTAGAGAGCTAGTGGCGCGAAAATATACCACCAAACAGGCCATTTTTGCGGTGCTGGGCAGGAGTAGACGGTGACTGGGAAGCAGAGTTAGTGTCCGTAGTCAGGAAACTTAGGTCCAGGTTTAATTGCTGGGCGTACTTGAGGGCAATGCTGTGGGTCGGTTCTAATCGTAGGGCCTGCTTCAAATGTACCTTAGCCATGCCCGGCAAGTTGGCCAGTAGATAAACCTGACCAATTAAACAATGGTAGTTGCTATTTTTGGGATCGAGCTTGATGGCGTCCTTCAGTTCCTGGAGGGCAGCTGTAATATTTTTGGTGCGTAGGTATTCCTGGGCCCGTTTAAAGTGTCGGTCTGCATAGCTAATGGAGAGATGGGGATTAGTGCTGGAGGTCTCCGTGGCCATGGATGGAGGAGTGGTGGCCATACCGGTGGCCATCAAGCCCGTCCGCTTTTCCCGCATTACCACTGTGCCCATCTTTCGCCTTAGGTAAATCAGGTTAAGTTCGGCAATTTGACTGGTATAGAGCTCGAACGCTTCTGAGCTATCGTACTGGGCCTGGCACAACTGCCCCAGTTGATCCTCATAAACCAGGTCTACCTCAGTTTCCACGATGCTCAGCAGGCGTTGGCCAGCAACGGTTTGGGGTTCTAGGTCCTGCTCGCGGGTCAGGCGACGCACCTTGAAGCGCAGGGTCGCCAAAATTTCGCTGCGGCCCTTCTCCTGCTTGAGCCGTTGGTAAGCAGGGTTAACAAGTTTAGACAAAACCTGACCGACAAACTCCTGCTGGGGGGCGGGAGCGGAGAATTGGGCGTCAGGGTGAAGTCGCTTTGCCACTGACCTGTAGCGGGTCAGGATGCGTCGCTCATCCGCCGCAACTGAGACGCCCAGAATAGCGTAGGGGTCACTAGAAAACTGATTGAGCCAATCGGGAGAAAAGGCAAGGTAAGACATCCAGTGTCGTCATGGTGAGTAGAGATTTGGCAACTCGATCAACAGGAACTGAAGCTATGGCCTTAGCCGGACCAACTAGATGGACCTTAGCAAATGCAAACCCCGATGGATACTTCGTTATCTTGGACGATTTCTAGGTTAGGGTGACAGAAACCTCTTCAGAGATGACAATTCTTTACCCTTTCTTTACCCTCAGTTTATACTAAAGTCAGCCTAGTTGAGATTCGTTTAAACTTTTGCCTACCATGTCACCCGCCCTGCGCCGCCGCTACACAGCTGTTGCCCTGGCCTGGTTAGGGGCCTTAAGTCCGGGGCCAATTCCCCTGTCGGGGTTACACAAGTTTTACCTGGGGCAGCCCCTATGGGGAGGGGTTTATCTGCTTTTGGGCTGGACCCAGATGCCCCGGGTGGCCTGTGCCATTGAGGGGCTGTGGTTATTGACCCGGCCCCTGGAGAGTTTCGAAGATGCGGCCCTTCCGGTTGGTGCTGGTGTAGACCCGAGCCAGGTGAGCGCCCTGGGCACGGCCCTACGGGAGTTAGACAGCCTGCGCCAGGAAGGATTGATTTCCGAGGCAGAATTTGAACAAAAGCGGCGCTATCTACTAGACCAGCTAGGGGTAGGGGCGTGATCACCGGGTGGCGGCACTGGCAACGCCTGAGGCGCCAACTCCATCCGCTCGCCAGTCGTTTGGCCCAGGAGCCTGGCTGTCGCTTGCGATCGCAGGGGGAGGTGGATCTGGCCGCCGAGTTGGGCTTTAGCCTGGATGTCAACCAGGCAACGGTGGACGACTGGTTGCGCCTGCCCGGCATTTCCATCCGCCAGGCCCAGGTGTTGAGCAATTTACGCCAGAGCGGTGTCGCCTTCTATAGCCTGGAGGATGTGGCCGCCGCCCTGCAGCTACCCTATAGCCAGCTGCAGCCCCTGGCTAAGGTGTTGCGGTTTTGCTACTATGACCACGCCCTTGAGGGCGCTGCCCCCGGTCGGGTCAGCCTCAACCAGGCTAGCGTCACCACCCTGGGCCAGGTGCCTGGCCTCAACCCCTCCCTGGCCCAGGCGATTGTCTGGGACCGGCTGCGGCGAGGCCCCTTTCGTGACCTGGCGGATTTCCAACGGCGGCTGCAGGTGCCGGGGGAGGTGCTGGCGGGGTTAATGCACTATCTGTACTGTTGAGGTGGGTGGCCCCGGCATGGTTGCCGGGTGGAGCATCGGCCCTGGCCATGCTTTCACCCGGCAGCCATCGGTCTGGAGTTAGCTGGTGGCTAGCCAGGCGGTTAGGCTGGGGGGGGCTTGCACCTGGGCCAGCAGTTGGGCTAGGCGATCGCCCTCCAGCACCTCATCCCCTAGCAGGGTTTGGGTGGCGGTCTCCAGCAAACCCCGGTTCAGGCGCAGCACCTCCAGGGCCAGGGTCTGGGCCTGCTCCAGCATCTGTTTCACCTGGCGATCGATTTCACTGGCCACCTCCGGACCCAGGGGGCGGCGCTCACTGCCCCCCTCCAGGAATTGCCCCCCCTGGCGCGCCAGGGCGACGGGGCCCAGGCTGGGGCTCATGCCATACTGGGTGATGGCCCGCTCCACCAGGTCCGTAGCCTTCTGGATATCGTCGCTGGCGCCACTGGAGACCTGGCCAAACACCAGTTGCTCGGCGGCCCGGCCCCCCAGGAGGGTGGCGAGCTGGCCCCGCAACTCATTCTCCAGCAGGAGGAAGCGATCCGCGGCGGGGGTTTGTAGGGTATAGCCCAGGGCCCCCAGGCCGCGGGGCACGATGGAAATCTTGGTCACCCGGTGGTTGCCGGGCACCAGCGCCCCCACCAGGGCATGCCCCACCTCGTGGTAGGCCACCGTTTGCCGCTCCAGGGGGGTGAGCAGGCGAGACCGCTTCTCTAGCCCGGCCACCACCCGCTCCATGCCCTCCTGAAAGTCCGCCGTTAGCACCGCTTGTCGGTTATGGCGAGCCGCCATCAGGGCGGCTTCGTTCACCAGGTTGGCCAGGTCGGCCCCGGCAAAGCCGGCGGTTTGGGCGGCGATCGCCTCCAGATCAACGTCTTCCCCCAGGCTGACGCCGCGGCTATGCACCTGGAGAATCGCCAGGCGACCGCTGCGATCGGGGCGGTCCACCAGCACCTGTCGGTCAAAGCGACCGGGGCGGCGCAGGGCCGGGTCCAGGGTTTCGGGGCGGTTGGTGGCGGCGATCACAATCACCCCCTGGTTGCCGTCAAAGCCGTCCATTTCCGTCAGTAATTGGTTTAGGGTCTGTTCCCGCTCATCGTTACCACCGGCGGGGTTGCTGCCCCGGGTTTTACCGACGGCATCCAGTTCGTCAATGAAGACGATGCAGGGGGCCTGGCGTTTGGCCCGGTTGAACAGGTCCCGCACCCGGGAGGCCCCCACCCCGACGTATAGCTCCACAAACTCCGAGCCCGCCATGCTCAGGAAGGGGACCCCAGCCTCACCGGCGATCGCCTTAGCCAGCAGGGTTTTGCCCGTGCCGGGGGGCCCCACCAGCAGCATCCCCTTGGGAAGCTTGGCGCCAATTTTGCGATATTTCTCCCCATTGGCCAGAAAATCCACCACCTCCTGCAGTTCCTGCTTAGCCTCATCCACCCCCGCCACATCGGCGAAGGTGACCCGGGCCTGGCTACCGCCATAGGTGCGGGCTTTGCTCTTGCCCATGCCCACGGCGCTGCCCAGCCCCATGGATCGGCCACCGCTGGTACTCAGTTTCATCGCCAGGGCCAGGGCTCCCACCAATACCCCAGAGGACAGGGCCAGGCCCCACAGGGCCCCTGGGGTGAGGGTCTCGGGCACCAGGGTGAAGCCCACCCCATGGTGGCGGAGCAGGTCCAGCAGCTCCTGGCTAGAGCCGGTCGGGTTGGTGTAAAACCCCTCACCGCCAAATTCGGGCAGGAGGGTATAGTCAATCCGATGGGCCTTAATCACCACCCGCTGCACCTGACCGTCCTTGACCTGACTCAGGAAGGTGCCGTAGTGGGTAAAGGCCGTGGTTTGCGTCTTCATGGAAGCAGTTCCTCGTTAAGTGTGGCTTTGGCCAGGATCCAGAACCCTGAGGGCAGCGCCGATCGCCGTTCTGGCTAACCTGTGAGCCCGATCCATTGGCTGGCTCATCCATGATGATGCGCTAGATGGCGGTGTAGCCCTAGGGGAGATAACAACCCGATCAGGATGGGTTTACCGTTAATCCTGGGCTGGGCGGTACGGTGCTCACCCCAGTTGGTTCGGAGGTTACACCCCGGGTGAGGCTGGTCTCCCTGACCCGGGCCGAACCAGTGCCAATCACTAGCCGTGCATGATCGGGCCCCTAGTCTAAAATTCCTGGCAGTAGGGGGTCGGCTCCGTAGCGAAAGACATCGGTGCAGGGCAGCCCGGTGGCTTCCTGGGTGGCCTGCAGGGCCTGGTCCGCCTGGTCCGCCGGCAGGTGGCCCGTATTCAGGGCGATCGCCACCACCCGGGCGGGGGCAAAGGCCCCACCGGCGGCGCTGACCTGCTCGTAGAGTTGGATCACCCGATTTAAATCGGGAATTTTTACGTGAGGACAGTTGTGAATATGGCTCTGGCCGGCCCGGTGCACCAGCACCAGGTGGGTGGGCTGGCTGCCCCGTAGCAGGGGCAGGGTGGCGGTGGAGGAGGGGTTCAGCAGGGAGCCCTGGCCCTCTATGAACAGCAGATCATGGTCAAGGCCATAGCGCATCATCAGCGCCTCCACTGCCCCCGAGGCGTAGTCCACCCGTACCGCATCCAGGGGGACGCCATCATCCCCCAGCATCAGGTGGGTTTGGCCGGTGGCGATCGCCTTGGATCGCAACCCCAAGCCCAGGCAGGCGCGGTGCAGTTCCAGGGTGGCGGACATTTTGCCCACGGACATATCGGTCCCCACGGTGAGAATCCGTTTACAGGGCAACTGGCTGGCCTGGCCGGTGCCCACCGTCAATCCCGGGGGCTCCTGGCGTACATCCCAGATCCATTGCTGGGGGCCTAGCCAGGGGGTCAGGGCGGCATGGTTGGCGATCGGCGTATGTAGGCCATTGACAATACTCAGGCCCGCCCGCACCGCCTGCTCAACTTCGGCAAACCAGGGGTCAGGCAAGCGGCCGCCGGAGGGGGCAATGCCGATCGCCAACACCTCCGGCCCATGGGCCAAAGCCGCCTGCACCGACGGCACAATGGGAATCGGTTTGTCAATGCCGGTGAGTTCCCCCAGGGATCGATCGGCGGCGGCCTGGTCAATCACCGCCACGATCGGGGCAAGACTATAGCGCAGCATGGCCAGGCCGGTCTTACCCCGGTTACCTGGCTGGGTGCCCCCATGCATCAGCAGGGCAATACGGTGATGGGGTTGGAGGTAGGTCATGGGTGAGTCCAAGTCCAGGGGCGTCGGCGGGGATCAGACGACCCTCCGCCAGGGTCAGGCCTTGAAAGGGGTCGTCGGTTAGGTTCAGGTGGCTATCCAGGTCCAGGTAATCCGCCAGGGGCGACAGTTGGGCCATGGCGCCATTGGCCAGGCTGCTGTCGGAGTAACAGCCAAACATCACCTGGAGGCCCCAGGCCCGGGCGGTGTGAACCATGGCTAACACCTCCGTCAGCCCCCCCGCCTTCATCAGTTTAATGTTAACGCCATCCACCCGGCCGGCCAGGCGAGGGATGTCTTGACGGCAGAAACAACTCTCGTCGGCGAAAATCGGCAGGGGGGAGTGCTGGCGCAGGGTTGCTAGCTGGTCATCCTGGCTCACCGGTAGGGGTTGTTCCAGGTGGGTGACGCCGCGATCGCCGAGCCAGTCCGCCATGGCGATCGCGGTTTCCAGGTCCCAACCGCCGTTGGCATCCACACTCAGGCCTACCCCTGGGGGGGTATGGTCGTAGACCCGTTGAAACATCGCCCGGTCTGCCCCTGGCCCAGCGGGGCTGCCCAGCTTCACCTTCACCGCCCTGGCCTGGGTTTGTTGGAGCCAGTCCTGTAACCGTTGCTGGGCGGTAGCCGGGTCACTAATGCCCAGGGTGACCGAGGTCGGCTGAATTTGCCCCAAGTCCAGACCCAGGAGTCGCCAGAGAGGTTGCCCCGTGGCTTTACCGGCCCAGTCCCACAGGGCCACATCCAATGCGGCCCGACTGGCGGACTGCAGGCCTAGCTGGGTGGCCAGGCCAGCGATAGCCTGGCGCTGCCAGGGGTGATAGGAGCGTAATTCAATCTGTAGGGCGGTGAGTTCCGCCCCCAGACTGGCCAGGGTTTGCTGATGAGTGCCAATGCTAAAGGGAGCTGCCTCCCCCCAGCCCTCCACACCATCGGCGGCCAGCCGCAACCAAAGATTGCTGGACTGGGCCGTGGTGCCACGGCTGATGGTTAGGGGTACCCGTTTGTGTACCGTAAATACCTGACAGGTGAGCTCCATGGGAATAGGTTCAAATAACTTGGACAGAATTTACCGTAGCCTCACAGAGGGATCGGCAAAATGGCCGGATTAAAGCTGGTTATGCCGGAATAAGGGAGTATCCGATTTGGAATTCGCCTATGTTAATCCCACGTTTTTCCACCCTTTTAATAGTAGGTTTAACCCTGGGCCTGGCAGGCCTTTTAGCTCAGCCCGGGGCCACTCCCTCCCTAGCGATGGTCCCTGAGCACCAAACCCTGACCCTAGAGGTCAACCAAACCGCTCCCGGCTATCTTATTGATCTGGGGCGGCGGCGACCGGGTAGTGGCCACCGGCCCCGCCTCGACTAGGATCTCACTGGGCGGGCTTACCGGTCTGCTTGAGGTGCTCGATCTGGTATTGGGCATCCTCAAAGCAGCCGGTTCGCCCCAGGTCAAGACAGGTGCTGGCCACCCGTTCTAGATCGGCAATGGCCTGGGCAATCTCCCCCCGGGCCCCGTGTAAAACACCCCGATCGTAGTAGGCAAAGGGGTGATCGGGGTTGAGTTTAATGGTTTGGTTGAAGTCCGCCATGGCCCCCGCCAAGTCCCCCAGGCTCTGGCGAGTCAGGCCTCGATTGTAGTAGGGTTCAGGGTTGCCGGGGTTAATTTGAATGGCAATGGTGAAGTCTTGCAGAGCGCCTTTGAGGTCGTTGAGGTGCCGTTTGACCAACCCTCGATTGCCGTAGGCCATGGCATTACCAGGCTGTAAATTGATGGCGGTGGAACAGTCCTCCAGGGCAGCGGTCTGATCCCCCAAGTTCGATCGGGAAAGACAACGAACCAGGTAGGCCTGGGCTTTCACCTCAGTCTTGTCGGTTAGCTCAAGGACCTTGGTGTAATCTTTGACGGCCCCTTCTTCATCCCCCAGGTCAGCCCGGGCGTTACCTCGGTTAAAGTAGGCTTCGCTATAACGAGGATCCAGATCTACTGCTTGGGTGTAGTCAGCGATCGCCCCCTCTAAATCCCCCAGATCCAGGCGCAGGTTGCCCCGCTGAAAGTTTAACCGCGGTGAGGAGGGATCAATGGCCAGAGCTCGATTTAAGTCCTGTAGGGCTTTTTCCGGGTCATCCTTTTTTAGCCACAACTTAGACCGTTGCACCAGGGCGTGGGTATCGTCAGGGTGGGCTTGCAGCAGCTGATCAAGGTAAGCCATAGCAGCCCCCATATCTCCAGCTTGGGCCGCCTTGTCCGCCCTCTGGCTGAGCTGGCCTGCCCGCCAGCGCTGGGGCAGTTGGAGGCCCAACCCCAGCCCCAGGACCAAAACGGTCAAGCCAACCCCCATCGCCACCATCATCGGTGGCCTGAGCAAGCGGCGTGCGGACATCCGGACTCGACCTCGCCGTCGTTGTAGCTGCTCGCCAGCGGCCAAATTACTAGCCAGGGCCTGGTCCAGATCATGGTTGGCCAGATCGACTGGGCTAGACAGCGAGTCATTCATCGGTTCAGGGTAGGCGGGGCCGGGGGGGGGCGACTCTGGCTGATCCGGCTGCGATCGCTCCGGTACCGTCAGCAGCGCCAGGATATCCTTCGCCCGGAGAAAGGGGCTAGCAGCCCCTGGACATATCATCCGTAATAAGATCCCTTTCAGCCCTTCTCCCAGGCTGGAACACTCATCTAGTTGTAGCTTAATCTGATCGCTAAAGTCCGCCTGGTTGGGCTCCGGCAAGCCCTCTTGATCTAGACCTGTGGCCAACTGCAAAGCCATCAGCCCAACGGCGAAATGATCCGGGTAAAAGGCTGAGGGGCCATTGAGTCGTGGCCAGGCGGTATAACTACCGTTGAAACCGGTCTGGTTGCCAGAGGAATCTAAAGCTCGACCATTCCAGCTTTGGCCATTTTGATCGGAGTGCAACTCTTGCACCAGGCCGAAATCCACCAGTACCAGGTGACCGTTTTCCTGATGACGAATCAAATTATTAGGGTGAAGATTTTGGTGGAGCACCCCCTGCTGTTGAACTTTATCCAGGATGGTTAATACCTCAAGTAAAAACCCCCGCACCTGAGGTTCAGGTCGGGCTTGATGGGTGGAGAGTTCTTGCTGTAGGCCATGGCCTGGAATATAACCCCTAATCCAGTAGAGGCCATTACCTTCCCATACTAAAGCTTTCCTTTGTTCTAGCTGCTGATCCTCCGGCAACTTTTGTAAGGTTTGAATTCTCCTATCTAAAAGCTCTTGAATGAATTTGAACGTTACCGGATCATCCGTGGGCAACTGCAATCGCTTGACAATACACCTACCCTTTGCTGGATCACTTTGATCCAACATCAGATAGGTTTTGGTGTAATGCTTTGTGCTGACCGCTCGAATAAACTGAAAGCGTCCATCCAAAAGTCTTTTTACAACCATTTTTTGTCGCCGGTAGATAGGCTTGTTTATGGGTCAATGGATTTTTTATACCTTTGATTAAATTAAAGCATTTTCGCCTAGGTCGAAGGCACTTGCGCAATAATAAAAGGCACCGCGACCCGACAGTTTAGCCCCTATGTACAGCATCATTTACGATGGCCATTGTAATCTTTGTGTCAACCTGGTGCGTTCCCTAGAGGCCTTGGATGGGGGTCTGCGCTTTCAGTATATCCCCCTGCAGGATGGGGTTGCTCTGGCCCGCTATGGCCTCACCCCCGCCGATGGCCAGGCTGGTATGATTGTGCTCAACCAAGCTGACCCTAGCCAACGCTGGCAGGGGAGCGAGGCGGCTGAGGCGATTGTTCAGCTCCTACCCCTAGCCGATAGCCTGGTGAAGGGCTATCGAGGATCCTGGCTGAAACCGTTAGGCGACCAAATCTATGCCTACGTCCGCGATCATCGCTATGCCCTCTTTGGTCAACGCCAGACCCTGTATCGCTCCGCCTACCCAGTCTGTGAGGCTGGGCAGTGCCGCCCCTAGACCCTGGGGCTCTGGTATTGACTGGGGCCCCTGGTCCCTGAGTTCTGCCGGCTAAGGTCTGATCGCTTTATCCTCCATCCTCCGCTGACCATGGTTGTGATTGATTCCCCCATCGCCCCCCCAACCGCTGCCCCTAACCGCCAGACCCTGGTGCTCGACATCAGAGGCATGAAGTGCGCCGGTTGTGTGCAGGCGGTGGAAAAGCAGCTCACCCAGGTAGAGGGGGTGGTATCAGCCAGTGTAAACCTGGTCACCGAGGTGGCGGTGGTCACCGCTGAGGCTGATCGGGTCACCGCTGAGGGCCTGGTTGACCAGGTGAAGCGGGCTGGGTTTGAAGGTATGGTCAGGCAGGTAGAGGCGCCGCTGGTAGACCTCCAGGACTGGGTCAGCCGACAGCAGGCTGAACAGCAGCAACAGAAAGGGCGGTTGGTGGTGGCCATTATCCTGTTACTGCTGTCCAGCCTGGGCCACCTCAAGCACCTGGGTTGGCTGACCCTACCCGTCCTCAGCGATCTCTGGTTCCACGCACTGCTGGCCACCCTCACCCTGGTGGGGCCAGCCCGATCCATCTTTCTAGAGGGCTGGCAGGGGCTGAGGCGATTGCCTCCCAATATGAATACCCTGGTGGCCCTGGGTAGTGGCAGCGCCTACCTGGCCAGCCTGGTGGCCCTGGCCTGGCCCCAATTGGACTGGGAATGTTTCTTTGATGAGCCGGTGATGCTGCTCAGCGTTATTTTGCTGGGTCGTACCCTGGAGCAGCGAGCCCGCTTCCAGGCGGCCAGGTCCCTGCGATCGCTGGTGCAACTCCAACCCACCATGGCCCGGCTGATCGCCGATCCTGAGCAGGTGCAAACCGCCCAGGCTGGGGTCCAGGTGCCGGCCAGTTGTCTGCAGGTCGGGGACTGGTTACAGGTTTTACCCGGGGAGAAAATTCCCGCCGATGGACAGGTGATGCTAGGGCAGTCCAGTGTGGATGAGTCGATGTTAACGGGGGAGTCCATCCCGGTGGTCAAGCAGCCAGGAGGACAGGTGGCAGCCGGTACCCTTAACCAGACCGGCACCCTGGTGCTGCAGGTGACCGGTACGGGCCAGCACACCCTGCTGGCCCAGATGGTGCAGCTGGTGGAGACGGCCCAAGCCCGAAAGGCTCCGGTGCAACGGTTGGCCGACGCCATCGCCGGCTACTTCACCTACGGCATCCTGGGCCTGGCGCTGCTCACCTTCCTATTTTGGTATGGATTTGGTCTGGCCCACTGGCCGGGGGTGATGGGGACGGTGCTAGGCATGGCCCATCAGGGGCACACCATGACCATGGCCTCATCTCACCTGTTGGTGAGCTTAAAGTTGGCCATTGCCGTCCTGGTGGTGGCCTGTCCCTGCGCCCTGGGGTTGGCCACCCCCACCGCTATCCTGGTGGGTTCTGGCCTGGGGGCCGAGCAGGGGTTGCTGATCCGGGGGGGAGATAGTTTAGAAGCGCTTCAACGGGTAGATTGGGTTGTCTTTGATAAAACCGGCACCCTCACCCAGGGGCGGCCCGAGGTGACCGAGCTGGTGAGTCTGCAGCCCGACCTGCAGCCGGCGGAGTTACTACAACTGGCGGCCACCCTCGAGACCGGGGCTCGCCATCCCCTGGCCCTGGCCCTGACCACCGCCGCCGCCCAACAGGGCATCGATCTGCTTCCGGCTAAGGATTGGGAAAACTATCCAGGGTTGGGGGTAAAAGCCCAGGTTGCCTGGCGCGGTGAAACCGCCCCTGTGGCCCTGGGCAATGATCGGTGGATGGTCCAGCAGGGGGTGGCGGTGGAGGCTGGTGATCGACAGCAAGCCGATCACCTGGCGGCCAGGGGTCAAACCGCTCTTTACCTGGGTATGGCAGGCCAGTTGCTGGGGTTGATTACCCTGGCTGATCGCCTGCGCCCAGAGGCAGTGGAGGTGGTCGAGGAAATTCAACGGCGGGGCCTGGGGGTGACCCTGTTGACCGGCGATTGTGCCGCCGTTGCCGAGGCGATCGCCGAGCCGATCCACCTCTCCGCCGACCAGGTGCGATCGGAAATGTCTCCCCAGGCCAAGCTAGAGCAGGTGCAAGAGTTGCAACAGCAGGGCCATGTTGTAGCCCTAGTTGGCGATGGCATTAATGATGCTCCGGCCCTGGCCCAGGCCAATGTCGGCATTAGTCTCCGCTCCGGTACCGATATCGCGGTGGAAACCGCCGATGTGATTCTCATGACCGATCACCTGTCTGGCCTGGTAGAGGTCCTGAAGCTGAGCCAGACTACGGTGGCCAAGATTCGTCAGAACCTGGCCTGGGCCTTTGCCTATAACCTGGTGATGATCCCCCTGGCGGCGGGCCTATTACTACCCACCCTAGGGATTGGCCTCAGCCCGGTGGTGGCAGCAGGGCTGATGGCCGCCAGCTCAGTGACGGTGGTGGTAAATTCCCTGTCTCTGCGGTGGGGAATGGATCGCTGGCAGGGTGGAGAGACCCATTAGGTGCCCCTCAGCCGTCCCAGGTCAGCTTGCCATTCCTGAATCAGTGCCGTCGTCCAAAGCCAGCGCTGGGCTAGCACACTGGGATCAAGAATGCTAGGGTCAGCACTGGTGACCAGCAGGAGATAGTTGGCGGCGGCCTGCCGAAGACGGCCTTGATCGGCGTCGATGGTCTCCTCACTTTGGCGGTAGTTAACCATGGCGAGACCCGCCATGGCATTGACGGTATAGGGGGAGGCTACCCGTTGCTGGCCATCCGGATCAAGGCGACGAAGCTGCTCTTTATCCAGGTCCAGGGCGGTTTGCCAGGCGGCCTGGGCGCGGTCATAGTCCCCTAGGACATAGTGGGCAAAGCCGAGGGCGACCCAGGCCTCTAGAAAGTCTTGCCGGGCTTGGGTGGCCTGTAGCCAGGCCCGCAGAGCATCGTTGGGGCTGGTCTCCGAGCCCTCTACCCGGCTCTGCTGCCAGGCCAGGCGACCCCTGACAAAGGCCAGGTCAGGGGCCTCTAATTGTTGGGGTTGGGCGGCGCCAAGTACGGCCTGCACCGATTGCAGATCCCCCTGATTAAGCTGCTGTTCTAACAAGCTTCGGGTGCGGCTTAAATCTTGATTATTAAGGGTTTTCAGGGCTTGTAAGGTGGCTGCACCGCTGGGACGGAGGGGCTCCCCGAAGGGTTCTGAGGTAGGTGGGGATAGGGTTGGTTCGGAGGAGCCTGGTCGCCAACGGGGTACCGCCAGGATCAGAACCACCAGGGCCACCAGGCTAGCCAACCCTGCTCCTGCCCACCGCCACCGCCGCTGAGTCAGGGAAAGACCAGGGTTAGGACGACGGGGGGTAGTGCGGGGCTGACTGGACGAAGCCGGCAGGCCCGGTGGGGTGGTGGCCCAGTCCCCCGCGGCAGCGGCGGTAACCTCTGGCTCGGGCAATCGCTCCGAATCTAGGGGGATGGTGGGTTCCGCTAGGGGAGCATGGGCCTGCAGTTGGTCTAATGGCCCAGCTACCGGCTCCGACTCTAACTCTAACTCCGACGCTGGGGTGGGTTCGGTCTCGCCGATCAGGGGACGAAGGACAGGGAAACCAGTGCCGGCAAACAAATCCCTGGCCAGATCGGCAATTTCTGGGTCGTCTCCGTAGTCGGGCAGTGGTAACAGACCCTCTAAGGACACCCATTCATTCAGATGGTCTGGGGATGGGACATCGACGACGTAAAGATAGCCATCAAAGCCAGGGCGCAGGTAGAGCCGGGGTAAAAGACGATGGTGGCTGGTCAACCCCTGGCGCACGCGACTAAGGCAAAGATCGATGGCGTAGCCCTGGCGCAGGTTACGGTAGAGCAGTTGGGTGAAGGTAATCGCCACATCATCGGGAATCCGCTCCGCCATGGCAATCACCGCTGGTACCCCTCGGTTGACCAGGGCCTGGACCAGATTTTGGTCATGCCAACCGGAGGAACTTTCATCGGCGTAGGCCCCTCGGCAGGAATTAAATACCGCTAACCAGACGCCATTATTCACCAGCAGCCCCGCCAGGTCTTCTCCACTCAGGGTTTCGGTCAGTCCGGTGTGGCGATTCACCAAAAACAGGTCACCGCCGCTATCACTGACATCGCTATGGCCAGCATAGTGCAATACCCGAAAGTTGCCCTGTTCCAGGGCGGCGACCAATTCACTCCGGTCTGGCTGCAGTAACAGGGTCAGGTGGATGGGAATGGGCTCCGCCTGGCCCAGCCGGCCTTGACCCTGGCCGTAACCGGCGGGCCCGGGGGTTTCCAGTTCCCGTTGCAGGTGCTCGATTTCATAGGTCAGGGCCAACCGCTCCTGGTCGTTGGGGGCAGCGATCACCACCAATACCTCCAGGGGGCTGGGGGGCTGAGGCAGGGCCGGTAGGCTGGTCAGGTCGATGGCATTTTGGGCATCATAGTAGCGACAGAGGGTAATATCCATGCCCGTCGCCAGGGGACGATCGTCACCGTAGAGGAGTTCCCAGGGCAGGCGTTGCAGGCGACTCTCTTTGAAGCCCAGGCGCAGGCGGAGGGGCTGTTGTCGGTGGTGGGCAACCCCCTGAGCGGCTAGCCAGCTATCCCGCAGACGCCCTTGAAAGAGCTGCTGGTACAGTTCCTGCCCCAGGGCCAGGCTGGAATTGGTTTCGCTAGGGTGGGGCCAGCGATCGCCGGTAGCCGCCGTCAGCAACTGTTGCAAGGGGTCCTGGGAGAGGCGGGCGCTCTCCTCCAGCCAGGTTGTCACCGGCCAGGTCACCTGGGCTTCCGCCAGGGGTACCCCCTTAGCCACCGCCTCGGTGCGGATTAGATAGCTGTCTGGATCTCGGGCTCCCAGCACCGGGGTAATGGAAATCTGAAACTCTTGAATCACGGGCATGGCGGTAGTAGCTTCCTTAACGGTAGCTCGCCCCCAGGCATTCTGCACACGGGAGCTGGCTTTTTCTAGGCGAGCGGGGGAAGGGATGATCGGGTGTTACCCTGGGACTAAGCAGGAGACTATAGCTATACTTTTCAAGCCCCTAGGGAGGTTGTCCGGGCATTAATGAAAGTTTTTCCACCGGTTTTTTCCCTCACCCTGGCGACGCTGCTCATAGCCGGCTCCAGCGGCGCTGAAATTATTCCCGTTGGCTATGGCGACCTCCCCCCTGGCCCCCTAGCCCCAGCGGAACAGGAACGGTTACAGGGTTTGTTAGGGGTGAAGTATCCCCAGGTGTTGAGTACCCTGAGTCCGGATGGGTCCACCCTGGTGGTGGCCTTCACCAGCCCCATCGATCCCAACACCCGCCAGATCTACTTTTTAGATGTTAGGCAGGGCCGCCTAACCCCTGCTCCCGCCCTGGAGAATGAGCTAGTGGATCCAGTTCTGCCTCTGCGCTGGCTTGACCGCCAGACACTGCGGGCGGTTCAGCAGGATGTCTTTGGCCCCTGGGAGATGATTACCCTGAACCGCCGTAGTGGGTTAGTCTCCCGTACCCAGATCTACCCTCAGCAGGAGGAGAGCGGTGAAATTCTGGGCCTTTCCCCAGATTTTTCCCAACTGGTGATCCGGCTCTACGAGGGGGAGACCGATGGGGTGTATCGGATTCTGCTGCCCTCCCTGGAGCGCCTAGAAATAGCTCGGTTGCCCCGGGGGGTGGGGGTGCAGGCACCGGTGTGGTCGGCCCAAGGCCAGGGGATGGCCCTGGTGATCACTGCGGCCGAGGAGGCCCAACTCTACCAGCGCAGCCCCACCAACCCCAGTTTAGCCAGTTCCGTGATGCAGGACGCCCTGGGCCGGTTAGCACCCCAGGACAACCCGCTGCACCAGCAAAACCAGGTGCGGTGGTTTGACCTGACGGCCCCCCAGGGGGCGCCGGTCTCCCTGGCGATGCCCGCCGATGACCGGGATGGCTGGGGGGCCGCCAGCCTCAGCCCCGATGGGGAGCAACTGTTGGTGAAGCGCTACCGACCGGCCCAGGTGCAGGGTCGCCCCTATCCCACCTACGCCTTTCCGGAATCGGCCTATTACCAGGTCTACGATCGCCAGGGCCAGCTACAGGCCACCATCGATGCCCCGCCGCTGCAGGGGCCGATAGAATCCCAGGGGCAGTTTTTGGATAGCGATCGCCTGCTGTTTTGGGCGGCTACGGGCCTGGACCGTCACCTGTTTATCTATCATCTCCAGCGGCAGGAACTCCAACCCCTACCCCTGCCCTCCGGCACGGTGGACCCCCGATCCCTCACCCCCAGTGCCGATGGCAACACCCTGATCTATGAGTTTTCCTCCGTCACCCAGGTGCCGGAATTATTTAGCCTGGACACCCGGGCTGGGAAAAAGCCCCAGGCCCTTACCCAAATTAACCAGGGCCTGGCCGGGCTAAACCAGGTGCGGGCGGATCGGGTCAGTTTTACGATTCCCCCGGGCGATCGCCCTGGGTTGCTGATCCAACCGGCGGGGCGATCGTTTCCGCCGGCCCCGGGCCCGGTCATTCTCTGGCAGGAGGGGGGGCCCGGGTTTGCCATGGCCAACCAGTTTGGTGCCACCGTAGAAAGTCCCCTCAACCTGCTGCCCAACTTTGGCCTGCCGGTGTTGGTGGTGCCCCTCTCCGGGCGGGAGGGCTTTGGGCCGGCCTTTTACCGTCGCCTGGCGGACCAGGAGAACTTTGGCCAGCTCGATATTACTGAGGGGGCCCTGGTGATTGAGCAGATGGTGCAACGGGGTTGGGCTGGGGCGGGCCAGGTGGGGGTGACCGGCTGCTCCTACGGCGGTTACTACAGCGCCCAGCTGATCAGCCGCTTTCCCCGTTTGGTGGCCGCCGCCAACCCCCAGTGTTCCCTGCTGGACACCCTGACCGAGTGGCAACTGGGCTACGGGGCTTTGCTGGCCTACCTGGTGGGCCAAACCCCCATGGAGACTCCCCAGCGTTATCAACGGGACTCCCCCCTCTATCAGGCCACGGCCATTCGCACCCCAACCCTGCTGTTCCACGGTGCTGAAGATTTTTTGCAACTGGCGGTGGTGCGTAACTTTCACGATGTGATCGCGGCGGCGGGGGTGCCCGTCACCCTCTACGAGTTTGAAGGCCTCGGCCACAGTCTGATCGACCCGGAGTTTCAATACCTGGCGGCCCAGCTACAGGTGGCCTTTTTCCGCCAATACCTGCAACCGACCTCGGCTTTGCCCCCGGTCGCCCCGCGGGCGGGTTCCGGGGGTTAGAATAGGAAAACTATTAGCACGGGTTAAATTGGGTTATGTCCGTTCTTGCTGCGATCGCAGTCATTGCGTTACTGGTGGCCGTCCATGAAGCGGGTCACTTTTTGGCGGCTCGCTGGCAGGGCATCCATGTCAATCGCTTTGCCATTGGCTTTGGCCCGATTCTCTGGCGTTACCAGGGGCCCCGCACCGAATATTCCCTACGGGCCATTCCCCTGGGGGGGTTTGTGGGGTTTCCCGACGATGATCCCGACAGCCCGATTCCCCCCAATGACCCCAACCTGCTCAAAAATCGACCGATTTTGGACCGGGCCATTGTGATTAGCGCCGGGGTGATTGCCAATCTGGTGTTCGCCTACCTGGTGTTTGTGGCCCAGTTCACCACCGTCGGCATTCCCGAAACCTTCAATCCCCAACCGGGCATCCTGGTGCCCCAGGTGATGGCGGACACCTCCCCCGCCGCCAAGGCGGGGATTCGCCCCGGTGATGTGCTCACCCAGGTTAACGGCCAACCCCTGGGGGCGACGGAGACGACCATTCCTGAGTTTATTCAGGTGATCCAGGCTAACCCCAACCGGCCGGTACAGCTCACCCTGCAGCGGGGCAGTCGCAACCTTAATCTGGCGGTGACTCCGACGGTGGGGCCCGATGGCACGGCGGTGATTGGGGTGCAACTACAGCGCAACGGGGACTTTGGCTATCGGCGCCCCCGTCATCCCTTCGAGGTGTTCGGTCTAGCGGCCCAGGAATTCCAGGGTATGCTGATTCGCACCGTCCAGGGGTTTACCCAGTTGGTGACCAACTTTAGTGAAATGGCCAGTCAGGTGGCCGGGCCGGTGAAAATTGTTGAACAGGGGGCGGATCTGGCCCAGTCCAGCCTGGCCATGCTATTTCCCTTCACCGCCATCATCAGTATTAACCTGGCGATTATTAATATTTTGCCCCTACCGGCCCTGGACGGTGGCCAGCTGGCCTTTCTGCTGGTGGAGGCCCTGCGGGGTAAGCCCCTGCCCAATCGTCTGCAGGAAAACGTCATGCAGACCGGTCTCGTGCTGTTACTGGGGCTGGGGGTGTTTCTGATTGTGCGGGACACCAGTCAGCTGGAAATCTTTCAAAATCTGGGGCAATAGTGGCCCAGCGTCGCCCTACCAAGGCCCAGCGAGCTCGGGAAATCCTGGCCCGTCTGCAGGAACGTTACCCGGAGGCCACCTGCTCCCTGGACTACACCACCACCCTGCAACTGCTGGTGGCCACCATCCTCTCCGCCCAGTGTACCGATGAGCGGGTCAATCAGGTGACCCCGGCCCTTTTCCAGCGCTACGCCGATGCCCAGGCCTTTGCGGAGGCGGATCTGCTGGAGCTGCAGGCCTTGGTGAAATCCACCGGGTTTTACCGCAACAAGGCCAAAAATATCCAGGCCGCCTGCCGCAAAATTGTCCAGGAGTTTGGGGGGGAGGTGCCCCAGACCATGGCGGAATTACTCACCCTGCCCGGGGTCGCCCGCAAAACCGCCAATGTGGTGCTGGCCCATGGCTACGGTATTAACGCCGGGGTGACGGTGGACACCCACGTTAAGCGCCTCAGTCAACGGCTGGGGCTGACCAAACACCAGGATCCCGCTAAAATTGAGCAGGATTTGATGAAGTTGCTGCCCCAGCCCGACTGGGAAAATTGGTCAATTCGGCTGATCTACCACGGTCGGGCGGTGTGTATGGCGCGGCGACCTAATTGTCAGGCCTGCTTACTGGCGGACCTGTGCCCCTCGGCGGCCTAGGGTTTAGGGGCAATTGACGGGTTACCCATGGCAATCCCAGGGGGGGAGGATGAGGACATGACCGATGACTTTCAGATTTGTGATGGGGATCTGCCCAGCGATCGCCTGGAGCGCTACCTCCAGGCCAGCGCCATAGCCTGTGACACCGAAACCATGGGGTTGATTCCCCACCGCGATCGGCTCTGTCTGGTGCAACTGGCGGACCCCCAGGGTGCGGTCACCGTGGTGCGCATTGCCCCGGGTCAGGCCGCCGCTCCCCGGCTACAGCAGCTGTTGGAGGCCCCCCAATGCCTGAAGATTTTCCACTTTGCCCGGTTCGACCTGGCCACCCTGCGCCACCACCTGGGTATCCAGGTGGCCCCGGTGTTTTGCACCAAGCTGGCCAGTAAACTGGTGCGCACCTATAGCCCCAAGCACGGCCTCAAGGACGTGATCAAGGAGCTGCAGGGAATTGAACTGGATAAAACCGCCCAGAGTTCGGACTGGGGCAATGCCCTCAACCTGTCTGAGGAGCAACTGAATTATGCCGCCAATGATGTCCGCTACCTGCACTCGGTCCACACCACCCTGGCGGCCATGCTAGAACGGGAGGGGCGCCACCAGCTGGCCCAGGATTGCTTTGCCTGCCTACCCACCCTGGTCAGCCTGGACCTGTTGCAGTTCACCGGAATTTTTGACCATTGAGGGGCAAGGTCCAGTTCACCGTCTCTATCGGGCCTTAACCATTCTGTGGCAAGCTGAAAACAGTTGTTGCAGGCATCCTCACCATGGCCACCATTACCCTAGAACAAAATCAGTACCCCACCTACCGTCTGGAGGACCCCGAAAATCAGGCGGTGGCCTGGGTGGTGCCTGACCGCGGCGGGATCGTCACCCACTGGCAGGTGGGGGGGCAGGAGATGTTTTATTTGGATGAGGACCGGTTCAAGGACCCGAGCCTTTCCGTGCGGGGGGGAATTCCCCTGCTGTTTCCCATCTGCGGCAACCTGGTGAACGACACCTACCAGCTGCTGGGCCAGGCCTATTCCCTACCCCAGCACGGTTTCGCCCGTAGTCTGCCCTGGGCCGTCACCCAGCAGTCTACGGCAGCGGGGGCCAGTCTCACCGTTACCCTGACCAGCAATGATCACACCCGACCCGTTTATCCCTTCGAGTTTACCCTCGACTACACCTATACCCTGCGGGGCGGCAGCCTGGAATTACGGCAGCGCCACCACAATCATTCCGCCACCCCCATGCCCTTTTCCACCGGCATCCATCCCTACTTTGCGGTAGCTGACAAGGCGTTGTTGACCGTTGATCTGCCCAGCCGCCAGTATCAGGTGAAGGGGGAGCCCAGGGTACATGACTTTGGGGGCCACTTTGACTTTGATCAAGAGGAGATTGATTTCGCCTTTATCAACCTGACGGGGCAATCGGCGACGGTCTGCGATCGCGACCGCCAGACCCGCCTCACCGTAGAGTTTGATGGGCACTACTCCACCCTGGTGTTTTGGGCCGTGAAGGGTAAGGACTTTTATTGTCTGGAACCCTGGACTGGCCCCCGCAATGCCCTCAACACCGGCAACCATCTGCTCACCATTCCCCCGGGGGAATCCCTGGAGACTGTCATCACCATGACCGTTGCCCCCCTTTAGGGAGAATGGTGAACCGTCCCCAGCCCCTAGCCGCGGCTGGGGACGCTGGCCAGGTCGCGGGCCGACCCCTTCACCCCATTACCATTGGGCTGCCGGGGTTGAATCAGGCCGTAGCCACCGTGGTTACGTTCGTAGACCACATTAATTTCCTGGGTCTCGGCATTCAGGAAGACATAGAAGTCGTGATCGATCAAGACCAGCTGTTCCAGGGCCTCCGCCACACTCATAGGAGGCATAGCGAAGTACTTGGTACGGACCACTTCCTCCGGCAGTTGGGGCTCACTGGAACTCAACACCTCCGTGACATCGGTGGCCGGCACCTGATTAAGGAAGGCTTCGGTGGTTTTGCCCAGGTTGATATGTTTAGGATTGTGGCGTTTCTCCTTGAACTTACGCAGTTGCCGACTGATTTTGTCGGCCACCAGGTCAATGCTGGCATAGAGGTTTTCGCTACTTTCTTCGGCCCGCACAACCGCCTTGTCTACGTAGAGGGTGACCTCCGCCGACTGCTTAGAGCTAATCCGAGGGTTACGGGCCACCGATAGGTGCACATCCACCTCGTTAGTCAGGGTTTGGAAGTGGTTGACTGCCTTTAAGATTTTTTGCTCCACGTAGTCACGAATGGCATCGGTAATCTCGATATTTCTGCCATGGATAACCAGCTTCATAAAGCGGACTCCTTGAAACGTCGGCCTATGACTTCACCCTAGCACCTTGTATCCTGCACAACAGCATCCGTTAAAATCCTTTGCAACCGTTGATAATTCTTGACTGCCCTGGACGGTAATTGGTGCTAGGCGATCCTCCAAACCGCCGCCGATCTTAGGTATAATTGATAACATCACCATGGCTTCTATTGATCCCGGCCCTGAAGTTGCGTCCCAGGCTATTTGTGAAGTTTACGAACTGGGCTTAGTCCCCTACCCCCGGGCCTGGCAATGGCAGCAACAGCTGCTCGCCCTGCATCGCCAACATCCCCAGCCCGATCGCCTGCTCCTGCTACAGCATCCGCCGGTGTATACCCTGGGTCAGGGGTCCAGTTTAGCCCACCTCAGAATGGCCCCGGAGGATCTACCCTACCCCCTCATCCGGACGGAACGGGGGGGAGAGGTCACCCACCACTGTCCGGGGCAGTTGGTGGGTTATCCCATTCTCAACCTGCGGCGGCACCGCCCCGATCTGCATTGGTACCTGCGCCAAGTGGAGGAGGTGTTGATTCTCAGCCTCACCCAGCTGGGGGTGGCCGCCCACCGGCGGCCGGGGTTGACCGGGGTGTGGTTGGGGGACTGCAAGCTGGCGGCAATTGGCATTAAGGTCAGCCGGTGGGTGACCATGCACGGCTTTGCCCTGAATGTGGCCTGCGATTTACAGGGGTTTGGGGCAATCGTACCCTGTGGTTTGCACCAGGGACGGGTTGGTTGCCTGGCGGAGTTTTGCCCGGGGCTGACGGTGGATCAGGTACGCCCGCTGGTGGTCGCTCACTTTGCCCAGGTGTTTAACCTGGGGATCCACTATCCCCCGACCGTCCCCTGGTCTGACCAAAGCCCTGGGCAGCACAGAGACTGCAACATTGCCACCGATCTAGCTCCCCCGGTGGGCTGGGGCTATGGCAGCGGGGACAAAGCTGCCACTGCGCCACCTGCCGTTGATTGCGCTGCGCCCAGCGTTGAAATGCCTCCGCCGCCGTAGGTCGGGGCTGATCGGTGACGATCGCCGTAGGCGCCGCGGTCAACAGACTCACCTCAAAGCTGGGATGGTGCTGCAACCAGGTGGGTAAGGGGGTTGGGTTAGCCGGTGCTGGGCTTACCCTGGAGGTAGGCCGCCGATACCAGTCCCCGACGGAAAATCGAATATCCTTAAGACTGAGGCTGAGTTGGTGATTCAACTTGTCAAGAATGGTCAACCGTTCCAGGGTGAGGGTTTGGCCCCACATGGCATTGGCCACCGCCACGTAAAGCACCTGCCGATCTAAACGCACCGGTATGGCCTGGCGAGCTACCGCCGTTCCCACCGCCGTTTGCCAGCCATAGAGGACCTGGCGAAAGGCCGCTTGACCACGCCAGGCGGGCTGTTGCTCAAACTGATTAATCAGGCTAGCCAGGGAGTCAAGGGGCATGGTTAAGGGGGAAGGAGGTCTTTCTATAGCGCTCTGGCTAGAGCTATATCTTAAATGCCAGTTGTCAATCCGACAGAAATCATTACCATTAGGATGTTCCTTTCCCAGGTACTGACCCCATGGCCGAGTCGTCAACCCCGAAACCCCAGCTGGGCAGCCGAGAACCTTCCTTTAACCCCGTTCTACAGGGGGCCCTGGCTAATTTAATGGTGGATTTAGATGATGAACTGCAACGCTATCGGCAGCGGCGATCGGGCCAGGCCGGGCGATCCGCCCCAGGGCCCCAGTCTCGGTTTCGCCGGGCTCAGCGGTCAGGTCCCCAGCTGATTAACCTGCCCGCGACTCCAGCCTTCCCTAAGGCTGCCCCTGGCAAGACAACGACCTTTGAGACCTCCGCATCTCTGACGGCGGGCAAGCCCATTCCCCCGCCGCCCCCTCCCAGGTCAGCGCTAACCTCCCAAGACCTGATTCCCTACTCGCCCATAGCGGAGGACTATCTGGCAAGCACCGAGGCGCTGCTGGATACGGACCCTACCGCCTATATTACCGACTACGGCTCTGAAGCGGAGGACCGCCCGCCATCCCTAGGTCGTTCCCTGGCTACCCCCCTCGGGTTAGGAGCCCTACTGTTGCTACTGGTCGCCAGTGCAGGTTTTGGCTATCTGGTAACCTCTCCCCAGGCGATTGATCACCTGCGTCAGCATCCCCTGGTTAGGGGCCTGGGGCAAAAAGGTCAGCCCCCCGCGGCAGCCCCCCAGGCCAGCAGCCCTGAACCAGGGGTTTCCGTACCTGAGGGCTTGGGGCCAGACCTGTCGCAGCAGGAATTTAGCTCTCTTGACCTAAATCGGGTCAGTCAATTGCCGGCGCCAACCCAAACCCCTGAGCCCAGACCCCTGACCGACTCGTCGCCATCCCCTAACCCACTCCAGTCAACTCCGTCTCTCCAGCAGCCTGCGGATCTCCCGGAGATCGCCCCATCTCCCCCCTCTCGAGTAGTAGTTGCGCCTCGTACCACCGCCCCTACCCCCTCTAGCAGGCCAGCGTCGGCACCAACGGCAGCCTCTTCAGCCCCCTCGACACCGGCCTCTGCCGTCAGTCCAACCCAACAAAGGGTAGCCCCGTCTGGACAATCAGCGCCCCCTCCCCGGCCCCTGACAGCATCGGTCACACCCCGACCCCCAGCTCCCCTGGCCCAGGCACCGGTAGCTCCCGCACCGTTGCAGGCCTCTGCCCGCTACTACGTAGTGGTGGACTACAGTGGCGATACCTCCCTGACGGCGGCCCGCCAGGTGATTGGTGATGCCTACGTCCGCAACTTTAGTACCGGTGCCAAAATTCAGATGGGAGCCTTCTCCCAACCTAGCGCCGCCCAGAATCTGGTGCAGCAGCTCCAGCAACAGGGTATTTCTGCCCAGGTTGTAGGGCCCTAGGGCTCTGTCAATAGTAAAGTGGCGGGTAAAGCAGGGGACAGGGGGCGATAGGGAACGGGGAGAAGTGGAACGGCTTAACTATAATGGGAAGCTACCCGATCTAGCCAGTCCCCAGGGGTCGCCAAGTCTATGTTTGATCGAATTTTGGTAGCCATTGATCAAAATCCAGGGACGGCCCAGGAGGTCTTCAGTGAAGCCCTAGCCCTGGCCCTGACTCAGCAGGCAACCCTGCATATTCTGCAGGTACTTTACCCGCTGAAAAGCCCCTATCCCGATCCCCTCTACCTGACGCTGGAGAGCTCCCTCAGCCCCGTCAACACCGAAGCCTTTGGGGCCTATGTGAGCCGGTGGCGCGAGGTGGAGCAGGAGAGTCTGACCCAGCTGAAGGGCTACCTAGAGACAGCCCAGGCGGCGGGGGTCAGGGCTCTAACCAGCCAGCGGGTGGGGGAACCGGGTCGGGAGATCTGTGCCCTGGCCCAGGAGTGGTCGGCAGATCTGATCCTGTTGGGACGGAGGGGTATGCAGGGGTTGGGAGAGTTGCTTCTCGGCAGTGTCAGCAACTTTGTGATGCACCGGGCCAACTGTGCGGTATTAGTTGTGCAGGGGAAAGTGGCGAACCCAACTCTGTAGGTTTCCACTCGTCAGCAACTGATGGCCGGCTTAGGCATGGTTTACATTGTGGGTGCCGGTCCGGCCGGCGAAGATTACCTCACCTGTCGGGGGCGATACCTGCTCGGGCAGGCCGAAGCCCTAGTGTACGATGCCCTGGTGGACCCCAGTCTGCTTAGCTTGTCGTCCCGCAGCTGTGAGGTATTTGAGGTGGGTAAACGGGGCGGACAGGCCAATTTGCCCCAGACCGCCATTAATGACTTGCTGGTGCGTCTTGGGGGTGAAGGGCGGCGGGTGGTGCGGTTAAAAAGTGGCGATCCCTTTATCTTCGGCCGCACCACCGCTGAGATCCAGGCCTTGCAGGCAGCAGGCTGCCCCTTTGAGGTGGTGCCGGGGGTATCCAGCGCCCTGGCGGCCCCCCTGCTGGCGGGGATCCCCCTGACCGATCCGGTATGGAGCCACGGCTTTGGTGTGGTCAGTGCCCACGACCCTGACCTGTTGGACTGGGCTGGGCTGGCCCGTCTCCAAACCCTGGTGGTGTTGATGGGTAGCCAACACCTGGAGGAGATCATCCAACGGTTACAGCACCAGGGCTGTCGGAGTGATTGGCCGGTGGCGGTGATCCGCTGGGCTGGGCAGGCCCAGCAGCAGGTTTGGGAGGGCACCCTGGTGAGTATCCGCCAGGTTACCCGAGGCCAGACCCTGGCTCCCTGTGTGATGGTGTTTGGGGAAGTGGTGAAACTACGCCATTATCTGGTTGCTCCGGATCCGTACTCCCTACCTTTACAAGATAAAACCGTGCTGATTACCCGGGCGAGCGGCCAATCCAGCCCCTTCGCCCAATTATTGACCGCCGCTGGAGCCCGGGTGTTGGAGTTGCCCGCCCTGGAAATTCGCCCGCCCTCTAGTTGGCAGGGGGCGGATCGGGCGATCGCCAGCCTGGACCAATACGACTGGCTGATCCTCACCTCCGCCAACGCGGTGCAGGGTTTCCTCGATCGCCTGTTGACCCAGGGTAAGGATTTGCGGGCCCTAGCCGGTTTGCAGCTGGCGGTGGTGGGCAGTAAAACCGCAGCGGTGCTGGAGCAGCGGGGACTGCGACCCGACGTTATTCCCCCCGAGTTTGTCGCCGATGCCCTACTAGACCACTTCCCGATGCCAGTGGCGGGGCAGCGGCTGTTGTTTCCCCGGGTGGAGAGCGGGGGTCGGGATGTGCTGGTGCAGGGGTTCACCGCCCAGGGGGCGACGGTAACAGAGGTGGCGGTCTATGAGTCCGGCTGTCCCCTGGTACCCGACCCCACCGCCCTAGCGGCCCTGGCGGCGGGGCAGGTGGAGGTGATCACCTTCGCCAGTTCCAAAACCGTCACCCACACCGGCCAGTTATTGCAGCAGGGGCTGGGGGCGGACTGGCTGGACTACCTGCGGGGGGTGGCGATCGCTGCCATCGGCCCCCAAACCGCCGCCACCTGCAGGCAGATCCTGGGGCGGGTGGACATCCAACCCCAAGACTATACCCTAGAGGCCCTGACGGAGGCCCTCGTCACATGGGCCAGCGGATCATCGGCCTAACCGGCGGCATCGCCACCGGCAAATCAACGGTGGCGGACTACCTGCAGCGCCAGTACGGACTACCGGTGCTGGATGCCGATGTCTATGCCCGCCAGGTGGTGGCCCCAGGCTCAGCAGTGCTGGGGGCGATCGCCGATCGCTACGGCCCTACCCTACTCCTACCGGAGGGTGAACTCAACCGGGCCCGGATGGCGGAGATTATCTTTAGTCAACCGGCGGAGAAGGCCTGGCTGGAGGCCCAAATCCATCCCCGGGTCAGCCAGGCCATGGCTGCCGCCATGGCAACCTTGGGCGATAAACCCACGGTGGTGCAGGTGATTCCCCTCCTGTTCGAAGCCCAACTCACCCACCAGGTGACGGAAATCTGGGTGGTGACCTGCCGACCTGAGCAGCAGTACCAGCGCCTAATCCAACGCAACGGCCTCAGCCCCGAGCAGGCCCAGGCCCGGATCCGCAGCCAAATGCCCCTGGCGGAGAAGGCAGCCCGGGCCAACTGGCTATTGGATAACAGCGGCGATCGCCCAACCCTATTTCGCCAGGTGGATCAGGCCCTGCAACAGGGGGCCTAGGCTGGCTAGATCGGGGGCGGTTCGCCCCTGGGTATAGACATGGTGGGGGCAGCCCTGGGTGGAGCCCTGGGCCTGCAACCACAGCAGGCAACTGCGGTGCCGAGGAGATAGTTCAGGCCAGAGGCCCTGGTGGTTAGAGAGTTCCACCACCGCCCCCAGGGTGGTGTGGGACAGTAACCACTGGCGTAGGGCCCCACTACTGGCCTGGGACCAAAAGCAATCCAGCACCAGGGCACAGCGCCCGCCGGGACGAACCAGGGCTAAACTGCGCTCTAACCCCAGGCGAGACCAGGATAACTTGCCGGTGCTCTGGCGCCCACTCTGGGGATAGGCCTCAGACCGGCGGAAATACTGGCTTAACCAGGCAAACTGGCTGCGGAACTGCCCCCAGGCCTGGCTTAGATCGGGGTGCACCGTCAACACCTGTAGGGGATTGGCTAAAAAGGTGGCCCCTGTCACCCCCCGCTGGGCTAGTAAATCCTGATAGGCTTCGGTAAATCCGATCGGGGTGGGCTCCACCAAACCGTTAGGTAGGTGACTGATGATCAGGTCAACTCCCCCCCGCTGGAGGAACAGATCATGGAGATAAAACCCCCAGTGGAAGGGCTGCCTGGCCTCCACGTCGGCCAGGCTAAGGGGGCGGGTACGAGGGCCGCCGCCCTCACCGGCAGGGGACACCCGTAACCCCAGCTGGTGACTGGCCTCCTGCCACAGCACCTGGGTCAACTTGGCCTGGGCGGTTTGGTTAACTTCCTCTAGTCGATCGCGAAGAAAGTCGGCCTGGGCGTAGGTCGGTACATGACCGGTTTCCGCCAGCAGCTGGGTCTGGCTACGGTAATGTTCCAGGCGCACCTGGCGTTCCGCTAAAATCCCCCGGTAGTTCGCCGCTAACAGGGGTTGTAGCAGGTTACCCTGGCTGGCGGTCGACTGGCCCCGCCGGGGTTTCACCTGATCAAATCGTTCTGGATCAACGGTGATCAGCCCGAAGAAGGCATCCCCCCGCAGCAGAGTAAGGCTGAGGTCCGGCAAACTGGCCAGGTCACTGGCCCCCTGGCTGTGCTGGAGGGCCACCAAGAAGCTCTGCAAACGGGCCAGTTCCAGGGCCGGGGCCCAGTCATCCAGGCCGTAGATGGCCTGGCTCGCCAGGTGACGGTAGAGCCCCAGGGCCAGGCCGGGAGAAGCAGCCCTCACCCAGGTCGGCAGGGGAACGGAGCTATCCAGGGCGGCGATCGCTAGCAGGGTATGGGCCAGATAGAGCCACTCCTGTAGGGCCGCCCGCAGGTAGCGACCGGAGCCACAGGTCGGATCTAACAGGGTCAACTCCCCCAGATCCTCCAGCAGTCGAGCCGCGGTGGCCGGGTCCAGGGCGAACAGCAGTTCAGCCGGGCTGCCATAGTCAGCGCCGGTGATCAGGGTAGCCCGATCCAATAGGGTGCGGTGCAGGGTGCGATCGCACAGCGCCCACCAGACCGGCGTCGGGGTTACCCAGGTGGCTCCCTGGCAACCATTCACCACCGCCTCAAACACTTGGGGCAGGTGATCCCCCAGGTCGGTCTCCGCCTCCGTCAGCCGGTCCCCTAGCCAGAGCAGGGCCGGTTCAAAGGCGGCATCGGCAATGGGCCGATGCCCCCAGAGGTGATCCAGCGGACCAGGGGAGAAGGGCCCCTGGGGGATAAAGGGTAGATGCCCCAGCCGCTCTACCAACCAGGGGGGGCGTTCCTCCGGGGGCAGGGGAAAGCCATGATGACAGAGGGGATAGAGACAGTCTGCAAAGAACCGATCCAGGCCCCGCTGTTGACTTTGGCCGAACTGATTCTGTAGATACCAACTATCCTCCCCCAGGTAACCCCGCTGTTGTAGGGCGGCCAGGGCCACCAGGCGCACCAGCAGAATCAGCCCATACTGGCGCTGCTGGCTGACCAGGGGGAGGTCGGCAAGGGCCGCCGCTAGACTCTGCCAACTCTGCTGAAAGCCTTCCCGATCGGTCAGACTGGCGGTCTGGTCTGGGCCGTTGAGGCAGCTGGCCAAACTGGCGCTTCCCAAGCTTTGGAGGGCTAGCAGGCGGTTGGCCCAGGCCCGATCGACCTGGCCCCGCACCAGTACCCGGCTCTGCCAGGGGGCTGTCTCACCGGTAGGATCGGGCCAGCGCCAGAGGCAGCGATCGCCCCTGGGGGTCAGGGTAATCACCAGGGTCTGGGGGGGCAGCGGCCCCAGGGCATCTAACTCCCCTAGGCTAGGAGCTTGGCTCAGTTGCACCCGGTGGGAACCCTGCTGCGCCAGTTCGCCTGCCCCTGGGGAGGCGGGAGCGGCCCAGCCCAGGTCCTGGCGAAACAGGGGCTCAAAGTCAAAGGCCGCCAGCCTGGCCTGCAGCTGTTGTTGTTTTGCCCCCATCACCCTAGGGCTGAGGCGACTGGTCAAGGGTCATGGCGTAGTCGCGAAAGCGATCGAGATCCGCCTGCAGGGTTGATTCCACCAGCCGGCCCAAAAATAACCCATCCATCCACTTGATCACCGCCGGTACGGCGTAGGCAATGGTGAGTTTGACCGAGGAGGTACCATTTTTATGATCGTAGAAGCGAATTGCCCCCCGGTTGGGCAAGCCATCGATGGCCTCCCATTGAATGATTTGGTGGGTGACCAGGTTAGTAATGCGCGATCGCCAGGTAAACTCCAACCCTCGGGAAGCTAGCTTCCACTCAGAGATATCCGGGTCCTCCGGCAAAATGTGAACCGAGTCGATCCACTTCATCCAGCGGGGCATTTGCTCCAGATCGGACCACAACTGCCAACAGGTCTCCACCGGGACCTCCACATCCACTACCACACTGTGATCCAGCCATTCGCTCATCGACCCATCTCCAGTCTTAACAGCTACGCAACGTCCTAGCCATAGCCCTTGATGACTATGAAGGGGCATGGTGAAAATCCTCACAACGCCCCTTACACCCTCTAATTGATTAGGATGGATTTGGTAGAGCCAAAACCGACCTGGATGTTGCCTAAACTACTTACCCTTGGGGGCTTCCACCTCTTCCAATTCCGACAGGGCAAAGTTGTTGGTATTAATACCAGAGTAATTTACCTTGTCAAATCGTACCACCGCCGGGTAGGTAATCCCGCTTTGGTCAATGCTCGCAACGGTACCAACATCTCGGTACCAGTAGGACTCTGGGCGGAGAATGCGAACCTTAGAACCGCGCTGAACCATGGATAATATCCTCTTGAAAATTGATTATTAAGATCCATCGTTCATCAGATTACTACGACTGTCGGAGCCTGGTAGCTCGCCAGTGTTTAAGTTTTGTTGCTGTTGCCCTAACCGGAGTATCCAGACATAAAAAAAAGAGCCAACCGCATGGCCAGCCCTGGTAAATAAAAACCTTAGTACTGAGGAACGCACCCACGGCCGCTCCCCTTTAATACAATTTACTGGGCTCCGGCGCCAACGGTGGCCACATCTTCTTCCCCCAGTAGGACGCGCAAACTAGGAAAGAGGAAATGGTTTTCCTCGACGTACTGTGCCCCGAACAAGCCCTTTTCCGCCCAGAAGTACCGATCAGTGGTATGCTCATTACGCTTAACGAGTAGTAGCGCCGGTGGCGCAATACCTTCTGAGTGAATAAAGTTACGGGCTGCAGTTACCGGTTTTTCATTGCCGCTCTCAATACTAAACTGAGGAACAGCTTCTAATATACGGCGACCCTCTAGTCGACGGCGGCTCTTGCGCTTACGTCTCCTTGCCAAGTTGCCTACCTCCCTCTCTGGATATTTGACTGTAGTTTTGGTGTAGTTTTAGTTACAAAATCCTAAACCAAGGCCAGTATATCGATTTGAAATCAGAATTTCAACTTCTCTTAAAATTTCACCGCAATCTCTTAAAGTTATGCTACTAAAGGGCTTCAGCCCATCAATAGCGGATCAACTAAAAAGAAGTGTTAAAAAATTGACAAAACTTTAGACTTGTTGCGGTCATACTTCCAGATTGTGCCTTCATCCATGCCCTTTGCCAGCGCCGAGTTTATTTCCCTGTGTCGGTCCCAGCTTCTGGTTTTAAGCCAGGCCCTGCGGGCGACCTCAACGGTGATTTATCTGGCCCAACCCACTGGCGACTCTGATACCCTATCCCTGGTACCGCTCCTAGCCTATCCGGAAACGGAGGAAGGGCTTCTGCCAGGGGTCCTGGGAATGGTCCAACCCAGTCACGACCCTTCCTCCCCAGAGGATTTCGCTGGCGAATCGGAGGACCTCTTTTCTGAAGATCCGTCCTCTTCCCCATCCCCCTGGGCCGGTGGCGCCTCTCCCCTGGTACTACCGTTAATACATGAGGGGGTGGCCCTGGGGGTCATCGTCAGTCACCGTCTGAATTTACCCTGGGGCTACGATGACCAGCAACAGGGGGAGGCCATTGCCAATACCCTGGCCCTAGCCTGGGTGCTAGACCAGCGGGGGCAGTGGTGGCAGCAGCAGCTTTACCAGCAACACCGACAGCAGCTGAACCAGTCGGAGAGTTTTCACGATCTGCTGCACCAGTTTCGTAATCCGTTGACGGCCTTACAAACCTTTGGAAAACTCTTGGTTAAACGTTTGCCCAGCGACGATCCTAACCAGACCCTGGCCACCGGTATTGTGCGCGAAAGTCAGCGACTGGAGGGGCTGGCGGAGCAGTTTGACCACACCCTCGAGCAGGGGGATGAACAACTGGCCGGTCCAGGGGGGGTGCCGCCGCTAGGGCAACTGGTTTTGCCTGGGGCAACTGGGCCAACGGCGGGCGCTGAGGATCCTCCCTTCCATCAAGCCCTGGCCCTACGCCCCGATCACATCGCCGCCGTGGCGGCCCCCCTCTTGCCCAGCATCGAAGCCATCGCCCAGGACCGGGGCCTGCACCTATGGGCCGATCTGCCCGAGGACCTACCGCCGGTGTGGATGGACCGGGCCGCCCTGGGGGAGGTGCTGAGTAATTTACTGGATAATGCCCTCAAGTATGCCCCAGCCGGGGCCCTGGTCTGGGTGCGGGGGGGGCTGGCGGAGGAGTGGCAGGGACAAGCCTTTCAGGGTATTGCAGTGGGGGATACGGGGCCGGGCATTCCCCTGGCGGACCAGAGCCGGGTGTTTGATCGCCATTACCGAGGGGTACAAAGCCAGGGGACGATTGCCGGCACGGGGCTGGGGTTGGCCATTGGGCAGGAGCTAGTCAATGCCATGGGGGGCCATTTGACCCTGGTGAGCCCAGCCCCCCTAGGGCAGTGGTGGCCCACCCCGCCCCCGGAGACTAGCCAGGGTTTTGCTAAGGGGCCGGGCACGGTGTTTGTAGTCTGGCTGCCGGTGGCTAGCGACGCCAGGCCTGGGTGAAGCGATCGCACCCCGCCAGATCCCGGTGCACCTGACTATCCCGATAGGCGCCGTTGGCGGCCAGTAGGGCCAGAATGGCGGGTCCCTGACCCTGCATCATTTCCACCAGCCAAAGGCCGCCGGGCTGCAGATAATCCGGGGCATCGGCCACCAGGGTGCGGATCGACCCTAGCCCATCAATGCCGCCATCCAGGGCGGCGCTGGGTTCGTGGTTAATCACCTCCGGGGCCAGGGTGGGTAGCAATCCGGTGGGGATGTAGGGGGGATTGGCCACCATGGCGTGGATTTGGCCCCGGTAGGGGGCCAGGGGGGTAAACCAGGAGCCCTGGTGAAAATGGATACGGTCCGCCAAACCGGCGGCTTGGGCGTTGGCCTTGGCCACCGCCAGGGCGGCAGGGCTGTAGTCCACCGCCAGAATGGTGGCCAAGGGTAGGGCTTGGGCCAACCCCAGGGCGATCGCCCCGCTGCCGGTGCCCAGATCGACCCAGAGGCCCCCTTGCAGATCGGGGGCCCGCTGGCTGGCCGCCACCGCCAGATCAATGATCAGCTCCGTCTCCGGGCGGGGAATCAGTACCGCCGGCGACACCTGCAGGGTTAGGTCGCGCCAGGGGGTCTGACCCGCCAGGTACTGCACCGGCACCCGCCGCTGCAGGCGCTGCTGCCAGCGTTGATCCAGATCCGCCAGGGGCAGGGCCAGGGAGATGGCGGGCATCTCCGCCAGGCGGCCCAGTTTCAGGGCCAGGGCATCGAGGGGGCTGAGGGCCCGCAGCAGCCAGTCCACCTCCGCCGGGTCCACCCCGGCGGCTTCGGCCTGGTGTCGAGCCTGGGTCCGCCAGGCGGCCAGGGCTGCCCCCGTCACCTCCGTAGTCACCGCCTAGGCCAGCCGCACCGCCGTACCACTGGCGGCCACCATCAGCATGGTGCCGCCGTTACTGATGGAGATGGACTCGTAGTCAATATCCACCGCAATAATGGCATCGGCCCCCAGGGCCCGGGCCGCCTGCTCCATTTCCCGGATGGCGGTGGTGCGGGCCTGCTGCAGGGAGGTTTCGTAGGCCCCCGATCGCCCCCCCACAATGTCACGAATACCGGCAAAGAAGTCCTTGAAAATATTCGCCCCTAGGATGGCCTCCCCATTCACCAGACCACAATACTGGCTGATGGTGCGCCCCTCCACCGAGGGGCCTGTGGTGATAATCATGGTGGTTAATGCTCCGATCACAGGTGTATATCCCTCAGTCTAGGCCCTCGGTGAGCAGGCGCATGCTGATGTCTAACCAGGGGGCCCGGGTGATCGGGCCACTGCTGGAGATGAAGTCCACGCCGGTGGCGGCGATCGCCCCCAGGGTGGCCAGACTGACGTTGCCCGAGGCTTCGATGGCCAGGTGGGGACGGACCTGGCGCAGACGCTGCACCGCCGTGACCATGGTCTCCACCGGCATATTATCGAGCATGATCATGTCGATTGGGCAGCTAAGCGCCTCCTCTAGCTGGGCTAGACTGCTAACCTCCACCTCCACCCGCAGGGGGTAGGGAACGGCCTGGCGCACCCGGGCCACCGCCATCGCCACTCCACCGGCGGCGGCGATGTGGTTATCCTTCAGCATGACCGCATCGTCCAGCCCCAGGCGGTGGTTGATCGCCCCCCCCACCCGACTGGCGTATTTCTCCAACAGCCGCAGACCGGGGGTGGTTTTGCGGGTATCGACAAACTGGGTTGGGTAATCCGCCAGGGCCGCCACATACTGGCGGGTGGCGGTGGCAATGCCGCTGAGGCGCATGGCCAAATTGAGGGCCACCCGTTCCCCCATCAGCAAGCTGGCTAGGGGGCCGGTGATCTCGGCGATGGGGGTGTTGGGGGCACAGAGTTGCCCCTCTGGCACCAGGGCGACAAAGCTAACTCCAGGATCCAGCAGGGTAAACAGGCGGGCCGCCACCGGCAGCCCCGCCACCACCCCGGCCCCCTTGGCGACCCACTGGGCCTGGGCCAAGCCCTGGGCCAGGGGGCCCATGCTGACGGTGCTCCAGTCGCCACGGCCAATATCCTCCTGCAGCCAGTGGCGCAGCAGCGGGTCAAGGGTGATGGCTGGTAGGCTGGGGGGTAACATGGGGTGGGGGTGCCCCCTATCCTTTGAATAGTGTGCTATGGTACCTCTAATGCCACACGTGGGGCAGATAAATTGTACCCTTTAGTATCCCAGGAGGTGGTGCCCATGCAAGAGAGTAGTAAACGTGTGGGTCTTCAGGTTAATGTAGGCCGACTGTGCGCCGGGGCTGTACTTTAGTTTAGTTAGCTCCTGAAGGGATTAATTCTTTCTTAGCCGATTAGCCTGGGTTCCTCCCGGCAGTCAGGTTTAACCGAAGATCCGACTAGACCGCCCTTGCCCTGAGGACCTGTCCTCCCCCTGGCAAGGGCGGATAGTTTTTGGGCAAAGCTGGTGAGCACTCCATCACCCACTTTAGCGGTAGTTAGTAAATTGTAGAGCCACCGGCCATTCCTCCTGTTTAACCACCTGCATCGCCTCCTGCAGGTCGTCCTTTGACTTGCCTGACACCCTGACCGCGTCTCCCTGAATGGTGGCGGTGACTTTTTTCAGGCGATCGCGGATCAGTTTGGTAATCTGCTTGGCCAGATCCTGACTAATCCCCTTCTTGAGGGTGACCACCTGGCGGACCCGGTTGCCACTGGCGGATTCCGTCTGACCGTAGTCAAAGATCTTCAAGGAGAGATTACGCTTAGCGGCCTTTTGGTGAAGAAGTTCCTTCACCGCGGTCAAGGTCATGGAGCTGGCGGTTTCAATGGTGAGGCTTGCTTCCCCTAGATCTAGGGTGGTTTTAGAGTCCTTCAGATCGTAGCGACTGGTTACCTCCCGGCGGGTTTGATCAAGGGTATTAACCAGTTCCTGGCGATCAAAGTCACTGACAATGTCAAAGGAGTAGGTGGAGGCCATGGTAAGTAACACAGACACACGGGACGATGTTCATCCTACCAAGGGACGCCAATCTCACCAACTGAATCGGGTAGGTTCCCCCACCAAAGTTCTCCCTCTAGTCTATCCGACCGACTTTTCAAACGGTCTCTTAGGCATCCTTGAGACTAAATCTGGTCGGAGATGTGTAACCCGGATGGAGCTCATTGATAACAGCCTCTACTGGGTAGGTGTTCTAGCTGACCTCCGCCTAATTCCGTAGGAATGTGGCAGTTTTGTAGTTTTATCCGCTTCTTTGGGTTTGCTAAGGCCATGGCCTGGCCAGGGCAGATTTACCGGAGGCAGCAAATGGGTCGGAATTGGTTGATGGAAAGGGGAATGGCCTGGTGGGGGGCTGGAGCCTATTGCCTGGGGTTGTTAATGGTGAGCCTGGTGGTCCGCCATGGGGGGTTGACGGTTGGCCTGGCGGTTCCCGTGACCGTTGGCTTGATCGCTCTGGGGTCGCTTTTAGCAGCCCTTACCCTGCCTCGGTATTGGTCTGGGGGGCCAGGGGTTGGCCTCTGGCTGGCGGTTGGGGCGATCGCCATTCTGGCCATTGGCAACTACGGCTGGCGCTATCCTACCCCCTCGGCCCAGGACATTAGTCGCCAGCTAAGCCGCCCCGAGGCGGCGATAGGACAGGAGGTTTGGGGGCAGGTGGAAGCGATGCCACGGCTGAGTCGTAATGGCAAGGGGCAGATCTGGTTACGCTCCCAGCTAGCTCGCCCTCTGGATGGCCAGGGAATCCCCCTGGGGCCTCCCCAAGCGGTGCAGGGCAAACTTTACGTGACTCTGCCGGCGGCGGCGATCGTCGATCTTCATCCCGGTCAGACCCTCAAGGTCCAGGGCCGACTCTACGCCCCTAGCCCGCCCAAAAACCCCTATGGCTTTAACCTTCCCCAATATCTAGCCAGCCAGGGTTGCTATGCTGGGCTTAGTGCTCGCCGCATACAGCTGGCCGCCGATGGCCCCAGATGGGGACTCTGGCGTCTGCGCCAGCGAATCGCCTCGGCCCACGCCATGGGTCTCGGGGAACGGGCTGGCCCACTGGTCAGCGCTATGGCGCTGGATCGCCGGGCGGTGAATGTTCCTTATGATTTACAGGATAGTTTTATTCAGGCAGGACTAGCCCATACCCTGGCAGCCTCTGGCTTCCATGTCTCCCTCCTGCTGGGGGTGGTGTTAGGGATTATGGGCCATCCAGCGATCGTCAAACGCTGCTCCCATCCAGGCTGGTCTAAGTTAGGGGTGGGCAGCGTTACCCTGGGCCTTTATGTGTTGATGACCGGTGGTCAACCCAGTATCATGCGGGCGGCGGTGATGGGCTTAGCGGCATTGGTGGGTCTAGCCCTGGAGCGTCAGGTCAGGCCCCTGGGCAGCCTACTGCTGGCGGTCACTCTCTTACTGTTATGGCAGCCCGGCTGGATTGAGGATATTGGCTTCCGTCTCAGTGCCATGGCAACCCTGGGTTTAATGCTGGGAGTGAGCCCTCTAACCCGCTGGTTGCAATGGCTGCCGCCAACCCTGGCCACGGCGATCGCCGTACCCCTGGTCGCCTACTTTTGGACCATTCCCCTCTCTCTATTCCACTTTAATACCCTCACCACCTACAGCCTGCTACTGAACATGATAGTAACTCCCTTGGTTACCGTAATCAGTTTAGGCGGCATCTTTAGTGGCCTGGTGGCACTGCTGTCCCCAGGCCTGGGGGCGATGGTGGCCTGGCTATTGTGGCTACCCACCCATCTGTTAATCGCCTTAGTGGAATGGGAGATCCGGCTGCCCGGTAGTGCCCTGGCCACAGGCCAGATTAGCCTGGCCCAACTCCTGGGTCTTTACTCTCTCTACGCCATGGGTTGTCAAGCCTGGAGTCGCCGCCACCGGGCTGTTCTCTCCCTGGCAATGGTGCTGGTGGCCTTTGGCCCGCTGTGGTATCGCAGCGCTACCCTCACCGAGGTGACGGTGTTGGCCGCTGGTAATGACCCCGTGATGGTGTTGCAAGACCACCAGTCTAGTCTCTTGGTCAATAGCGGCACCGATCGCACCGGTTTCTATACCGTGCTTCCCTTTCTACGCCAGGCCGGCATTAACCGCCTGGATTATGGCATTGCCGCTGGCCACAGCGATCCGGAGAACTGGCGCACCATTACCCAGAAAACCCCTGTAGGTCAGATTTATCAAGTTGGGACTAGATCCGTTGCCGATCTATCTGAGTCGCAGCGGCTACCATTACACCAATCCCAAACCCTGGGGCGACAGCAGGTAACGGCCCTAGCCAGCCCAGCCACCGCTCTGCAGTTTACCTTCTGGGGAAACCATTCCTGGTTGCTACTAAGCGGCTTGAACCCAAGCCAGCAGGAACAGATCCTCACTACCCCCACCACTCTGGCCAGCGAAGTGCTGTGGTGGGATGGTTCGGCGTTGTCCCCGAGCTTACTGGCAGCGGTGCAGCCCCGGGTGGCCATCGCCGCTACCCGTCAGCTCTCTACCGAGTTGGAGCAAACCCTTCAGTCGAGAGGAATTCAGGTATTTTGTCCAGAGCGGGATGGGGCCATCAGTTGGCACCCCCAGCGGGGCTACCAAGCTTACCTGGCTCACCAGTTTCCCGCCAGTCAGCCCCTGGACTAGGCTGAATCCCCCCTGGCCGGCATCACTCCTAGATCTTTAACCCTGGCTTCTGCCTCTGCCAGCCCATCAGGGTTAGCGTAGATGCCCAGGGATATTTGCTGCTGGTAAGGCTTGGCTTTGTCGCTACCAGGCTTGGGGGGTAGGGTAGCCTGTAGCCTTAAACGGTGATCAACCTGAACTACAGAGACCCCCACGCGACTAGCCTTAAGCCTGGTATTAACCGCTTCCAGAGTCCATACAGGGCGGGGCATTGGCTCTAAAAATCCGTATTAAATCAGCATTAAATTGATCGTTTATAGTGCGATAAACGGCCAAAAAAAGCCATACGCATACCGTGTTTATTTTCGCAACCCCTATCAACCAAATTCCTGGAAAGGCTTGGCATCAAAGGTTTTGAGTAAGCTGGTGACAGGATTCGAACCTGCGACCGGCTGATTACAAATCAGCTGCTCTACCAACTGAGCTACACCAGCACTTGGGTTGCCACTCCAACCAATGACTTCAGTATAGCAAGCTCACCCTTACGCCTTATTATTTTCAATGGCCCAACGGGCCAGCTCAGTACGATTGTGTAAACCTGTTTTACCCAACATATTACTGACGTGGCTTTCAATGGTCCGTTGACTAACCTGCAGCTCGAGGGCAATTTCGCGGTTAGCCATGCCTCGGGCTACAAACTGAACCACCCGCAGCTCCGTCGGCGTTAGTTCAACATCAACGGGTACTTGTAAATTTGAACCTGTGCCGGCTTTTAATTGCTGCTTAATCAGTCGGGAGGCTTGCTTCAGGGAAGATTCAACCTGAGCCACCAGCTCCTCAGGTTCAAAGGGTTTCACCATGTAGACATCAGCACCTGTATTCAGCCCCCTAACCCGATCTTGACTTTGTCCCTTGGCGGATAGAAACAGAATGGGCACCCATTCAGTACTGGGGTTTTCCCGAACCTGCTTCACAAAGGCATAACCATCCATCTCAGGCATCATCACATCACAGATGATCATGTCGGGAAGGTTGTCTTCCAGAACTTCTAGAGCTTCACGACCATTACCTGCGGTTTTTACCTCATAGCCTCTAAACTCAAGGTAATCCTTAACCAGGAGAATCAAATTGGGATCGTCATCAATTAGTAATAATTGTTTTTGCTCGCCTACGCTAAATTCCTTCATGCTCTGACAGTTAACCCAACTCGCTAAGCACTTTATGTAACCTTGCCTGGCTACCAGGCAATTGACGAAGCTTTAATTAATCAAGGTAAATAAACCCGATCAGACAATTCCAGGAACAAAACCCTAGGTAACTATATTGCTGATAATACTCTAGTTCAAAGTTTTCAGAGCACTCGAGTTCCCCTGACTGGAAGGAGGTCAACCATGAAACCTGGGTCACATTCCTGGCGAAATATCAGACTGAGGGGTTAACGCTAGTTCTCGAGTAATCCTAGCCCTAGCCTGGACCAGCATCCGGAGGCATCCCCCCAGGGCAGGAAAATGTTAATTTTCTTGTAGGTCGCTGAGCACTCTTCCGACTCAGAAATCTGGAATACTAGTAAAGAATGCACTAGCTAAGGACGGTGAAAATTTATGAATTTGATTAAATCGATTTTTGGCATTATTGGTGGCCTATTCCAGGCTATTGCTGGCCTGGTGGGTCTGGGGAAAAAGTCAGAGTTTTATATGGAACTGCCCAAGGGGGAGCAACTAGCGGTATCTACAGAGGTCCAACCCACTCCGACAGTTGTACCAGCGACTACCGCCACGGAACAGTCCCCAGAGATCGCCCCCGTTGCCCCCTTGCCCGTCGCTCAACCCGCCCCAACCCCCGTCACGCCTAAACCGGCAGCCGCTGCCCCAGCAATGCTCAGCTTTGCTGCCAATTACCTGACTAGCCCAGGGGCGACCCCCGCGTCCCGCCGTCGCCCAGGCCCGAGTTTATCGCCCTTTTTAACCATGGCCAAACAGGTTAAGGTTTAATAGGCAGTAAAAATCGCAGGCCACTGTAAAGCTGAAAGGCTTTATCCCAGGCGGAGGGTTGATCGCGGCCCATATCGATGGTTGGACCTAAGTCCGGGATCAGGTCCATAAAGTCAAGGGCGGCTAACCCAAAGCCAGAAAAGTCTCTTAACAGAGTGATTGCCCCTTGCTCCTGGCAGTAGCGTTGCAGGGCTTTCCACGCGATCGCCTGTCCACCCAGTGATGGATAATGGGGCGCCAGGGTAGGAACCATCGCAGACCCTTGGTGGTGATAGGTGCGATCGCAGAATCGCACTATCCCCCGGTCCCCCAAGTGCCAGTCCATAATTTCCGCGTAGTCCTGGGTGGTCTGCCGCCGTTGCAGCTTACCCCAGGGACCCAGGTCTACCACCGATTCGTAGATCGGCACCTGCCCTACCACCCCCCGCTGCACCTCCTCCCAGGAGAGGGTAAAGCTATCTTGGCGACCGCTGTGCCCCTGGCAAATCAGGCGAAGTTGGGGCTCAAAGCTCTCAACCGCCACCACTGGCCAAACCGTAATCTGGGTAATTTGCTCAAGGGCTACACAACCACAGGGAACTCCCCGGTGGTTTAAAGCTTGACACCGGTGCTCCAGTTCCCCAAGGGGCCCCACCCGATAAAGTCGCCAATGCTGGCTAGAAAGGCGTAAACGGGCGGTGTAGACATCTATGTCCATGACCTGGGCTAGAGCCCTAGCTGCTACCAATCGCTGGGGCTCTGGCACTGTCATCAGCACTAGTACCCCCGGCTGGGTAGAACCGGTCGAAACCTCAGCCCGCTGCCCTTGACCCTCAGGTGACAGGCTTTGGGACTGGGTAGTGCGCTGTAGGCCCGCCCGAGCCAGGCTTAATAGGCGAGTATTGGTGACCTGTTGTAGCAGCTTACGATAGATAGTCTGAGCCCGCTGCCCGTCTCCCTGGGCCTCCCAATACCGCCCCAGGGCCAGGCCTAACCAGGGATCGCTGGGGTGGGCGCGCTGCCACTGGCGCAATAGGTTAGCGGCTTGGGCCAGTTGCTTCTCTTCAATCGCCTGAAGTATGGCATCGTACATCGGAACAACCCTAAAGCAGCCGCAATTGATGCGTTTGATCGGACTCTGTTCCACCCTCCAGGGGTTCGAGATCCCCCAGGGATAAGGGCAGGATGGCAGGGGACTGATCGGTGGTCAATAGGGCAGTGGCGGCGCTCACCAGGGCTGGCACCAAGGGGGCTAGCTCTGGTTGATGGGCCAGATAGGCCTGGAGGGCTTCGAGGGGGTCCAGGGAGTTATCGTTGCCTAACTCCGGTAGGCAACTGATCCGGGCTGGGTCTTGTACCTGGGCCTGCAGACTGTAGCTATGGGCCAGATCAAGGGCGCTCACCAGGGCTGTCTGATCCACCTGATCCACCTGGTCAGCGCGAAGCTGGTAGAAACAACGGACGACGGCGCCAGCCAGGTCAGCGGCGGTGATCGCGTCCAGCAGGGTAGCTTGGGGCTGATCGGTGGTGGTCAAATCCAGCTGCAGCGTTTTAAAGGGTCGCACCGGTAAGGGGCAAAACTCCGCCCGCGCCTCTCCCCGGGTAAGCTCTACTAGCACGTAGCCCTTGGGTTCCTTTTCTTCGCTAAAATCCACCCGCTCAATACTACCGGGGTAAAGGGTGAGGGGTTGCTCACAGAGTATCTGGTGCCGATGGACATGGCCCAAGGCGACGTAGTCAAAGCAGGGTCGGGCTAGCAATGCCAGGGGAATGGTAAACCCTCGACCGGCGGCCAGGAACCGTTCCGCACCATAGGTGGCGGTATCTACCATGGCGTGGGCTAATAAAATGGTGGGCAGATCGGGCTGCAAGCGGCGAATTTCAGCTTCCAGGGCAACCCGCAGCCGGTCTAGCAATAGATCCTGCACCTGGGCCATCGATAGCCCCTCGGTTTCAGGACGGGTGAGTAGGGTAGAGCGGGTGAGCCAGGGGAGGGTGACCACCTGCACGGGCCCTGACCGGGTAGATAGGGTGTGGGTCTCCAGGCGATCGCCCACCACCACCCCCGGTACCCCCAGGGTACGATAGATAGCAAGACTAGCCCCCCCCAGCCCATGGGCGTGCTGATCGTGGTTACCCACCAGTAGTACGGTGGGTAGACCAGCGTTGGAGAGCCGACACAACTGTTCCGCCAGGGCCTGCTGAATGAAGGGGGGTGGGGTAGCATCGGGAAAGGCATCACCGCCAAACAATACTAAATCCACCGGCTCCGCCAGGGCTCGATCAATGCAACGGGTTAGGGCCTGAATGAAATCCTCCAGGCGGGTGTTGAGCCCTGTTTGAGGATTCAACCGCCCATGGGCTAGGCCACTACCCAGGTGAATATCGGAGAAATGCAAAACCTTAACCATAGGCATAGGGGCTTGGCAGGATGGGCCAAAGGTTCCATGGCCGTAACCACGGATAACGGGTGCGGACTTGGGAAGCCCTGTGATACTAAGATACTGGAATACTGAAAACCTGGGGTAGATCCCGGGGAATTCAAACCAAGGCGATCCATGAAACCGTTTCACAGGTATGATTCTGGCCAGAGCGACTTGTACTGAGAACGGCTGACCATGGCACAGATTTTTATTTCAGCGGCCCACGGTGGCTATGAAGATGGCATCCTCGATCCAGGGGTTGTGCTGCCTAACACCACCGAGGCCGCAGAGATGATTCAAGTGCGTAACCTGGTGGTAGCGGAGCTGCGATCGCGCGGCTTGGCGGTGCTTTCAGTGCCCGATGATCTGAGTGCGGCCCAAACCCTCAGTTGGATCAACAGTCGCTGTCGTCCTGATGACGTTGCCCTAGAAATCCATGCCGGTGCCTACAGTGATCCCACGGTGAGGGGGTCAGCCGTGTTTTATATCGCCCAGAACCAGGTACGTCGGTCCGATGCCGAAGTGGTCTTGCTGGGCCTACGGCGGCGAGTTCCCCAATTGCCCAGTCGGGGGGTTAAACCCGACACCGAATCTCCCACGGGCCAGCTCCCTTTTACCCGATCACTGAACTGTCCCTCCCTCCAGATGGAAATTGGTTATCTCAGTAATGCCCAGGATCTGGCCGTCATTCAGGGGCAACGGCGGGATGTGGCCCTAGGCATTGCTGACGGACTAGCCTCCTGGAGCCGATCCACCAGTTCTGGTTCGGGCACGGGCACCCCTCCATCCATAGGTGGCAGCTTGCCGGAGATCAAAATCACAGTAAATGGTGGGGTCTACCCAGAAACCGGGATTTTAGTGAATAGCAACGCCTATGTGCCCATCGACTTGGCGGACATTTTAGGGGTTAACCTCAGCACCACCAACGGCATTACCCGGGTGCGCTACGGTAACGTGGTCTACATCAAGGCGGTTGATCTGCGCAACTACAACGTATCCGTCGGCTGGAATGCGGAGACCCGCACCGTCTCCCTGCGATCGGCTACGGGTATGCAATTCTGTCCCGGCGCCATGGATCGCATTATGGGGGTGGGCAGCAGTTCAGAGGTCCAACTGATGATGTTCCTGAAGCAGGTGAATGAAGCCGCCCTGAGCTCCTACCAGGATTTGCCTAAGATTTATCGGGAAGAGGCGGCGATCGAAGGGGTTAACCATGACATTGCCTTTTGCCAAATGCTGGTGGAAACTAACGCCTTGAACTTTGGCGGTAGCCTCCGGCCCGGTCAAAATAATTTTGGGGGCATTGGCTCCCCTACCGGCGGTCCCGAAGCCTCCTCCTTCCCCAATGCCCGCACCGGAGTCAGGGCCCAAATTCAGCACCTCAAGGCCTACGCTAGCATGGAGCCCCTGATCCAATCCCAGGTCGACCCTCGCTTTTCCTTTGTCCGCCGAGGCATTGCTCCCCTGGTGGATCAACTGACGGGACGGTGGAACAACGATATAGAATACGGGCGTAAAATTCTGGCGCTGATGAGACGCCTCTACGAAGCCTCAGGATTCCTATGATATAGACCCCAGGTAAAACCTCCAGGGAAATTCAACACCATTCTCTTGCTTGACACTGTTACCGGTTGAGCTGTAGGTGCCGTGGTGGCCAGTTTTAGCCCTTGGCACTATAATTCAATTTACTTCCTATCCTCCACAGCTATAGCAATTGCCAGTCTGGTTACAGTAAGACTGCCCTGCCATTTTTTTGGTGTAGAGCTCCAGAACTTTGCTCAACCTGTTGAGCTCAATGGCTACAGCCGTATAGATAGGCAAGCGCCCTCAGCCTGGCCATTACAACCGTGTTTACCACCCAATCCGTCCTGCCTTCACCTTCCCTACCCCTTGATTTGTTTCAGGCTATCCAAGACCTGAAAAAAGACCTTAACGCGGTAGTTCTGGCCCACTATTATCAAGAGTCCGATATCCAGGATGTCGCTGACTACATTGGTGACTCCCTGGGCCTATCTCGACAGGCGGCGGCCACCGATGCCGATGTGATTGTCTTCGCTGGTGTCCACTTCATGGCAGAAACAGCGAAAATTCTGAACCCTGATAAACAGGTGCTCCTACCCGATCTTGAGGCTGGCTGCTCCCTGGCGGATAGCTGTCCACCCCAAGCCTTTGCCGCCTTTAAAGCAAGCCACCCCGGTCACCTGGTGATTTCTTACATCAATTGCACTGCAGAGATCAAGGCGATGAGCGATATTATCTGCACCAGTGCCAATGCGGTGGCCATTGTTGAGCAAATTCCCGCCGATCAACCGATTATTTTCGCTCCTGATCAAAACCTGGGCCGCTATGTCATGGCCCAAACCGGTCGTGAGATGGTTCTATGGCCCGGCAGTTGTATCGTCCACGAGACCTTCTCCGAACGTAAGCTGGTTCAACTCAAAACGGACTATCCTGAGGCTGAGATTATTGCCCACCCAGAATGTGAAGTGGCAGTCCTCAGTCACGCTCACTATATTGGTTCAACCACAGCCCTATTGCGCTACGTTAAGGCCAGCAAAAAGCAGCAGTTCATTATAGTAACTGAGCCTGGCATTATTCACCAAATGACGAAACAAGCCCCCGAGAAGATATTTATACCGGCTCCGCCAGTGACTAACTGCGCCTGTAATGAATGCCCCTACATGCGCTTAAATACCTTAGAAAAGCTTTACCTGGCTATGCGAAACCGTAAGCCGGAAATTACCCTCTCACCCTCCCTACAGGCCGCCGCCCTAAAACCGATCGAAAGGATGTTAGCCATGAGCCCCTAGCCCTAAGAGCTATAGGTCTCAGCCCGGACCCAATCTTGCTGATGTAGCCCAGGTTAAAAAGGGTAAGTTGGACTTGCCCCTACGGTTTGCCTCTTGGAAATCGAGGGTCGATGATTCAGACTTGACGGGAAGCTTGGCCAATAACTTCAATATCTGGTAAGCCGTCCGCCTCAATCCAGGCAATGCGGGTAATACCGCGAGTCTGGGCGACGTTGCGAAGGGCTGGGCGAGAAATAAACTCCCCGAGATGCACCTCCGCCCGCACCAGGCTAGCGGAATGGCGGAGTTTTTGGGCGTAGCTAAAGGCGGCGGCAACGGCTTGGTGATCAGTGGGGACCACTAACCAATCACTGGCGGGCGCCCGTTGGGGTAGGCCCCCCCCAGATCCTAAACACTTTTGCAGCACTTCGCTATTTAGGACAAAGCCAATCCCAGGGAAGCTCTTACCTTCGCTGTGAAATAGCCCCAGGAGATTGTCGTAGCGGCCTCCCTGCCCGAGGACCTGGCAACCCAACTCGGGGCTACTCACCACCTCAAAGACCAGGCCAGTGTAGTAATCAAAGGTTTGAATCAAACTCAGGTCGAGGATTAACTGGGGCTGGACGGCGCTTTCCGAAGGGGTGGAAAAGGTACCCTGACGGAGTAGATCCACCACCTGCCGTAGGGGCGCAATGGCGGCCAGGGGGACCAGGTCTAGATCGGGTTGGGCCAGGGTAGCCAGGATAGTTTCTGGTTCGCCCCGCAGATCTAATAGAAAGAGTGCCCGATCGTAGAGGTCGGGGGGCAGCCCCATTTCTCCGAGGGCAACCCGATCCAACTGGGCCAGAGCTCGCCGCACCGGGTTCCGGAGTGATGGGGGAAAGGGATCTAACAGGGCTCTGGTGATCTGGGCATCCCCCAGGACCAGGGACCACGACGGCAGGTTAAGGCTGGCCAGGCAGTCGTTCAGCAGTAAAAGAATTTCCATGTCGGCCGGGGGAGCCGCCGCCCCCAGCAGTTCTACCCCAGACTGATAAAGTTCCTGTTGACCGAGGCCGTTGCGTCGAAAGACGTTGGCATGGTAGTACAGTCGCTGGGGATAGGTAACCTGGGCCAGTCGGCTGACCGCAATCCGGGCAATGGAGGCGGTGAGTTCTGGGCGGAGGCCCAGACGTTGGTCGCTGGGGTGGTTAAGTTCGATCACCGCGTTTCGGTCGATCGCTCCCCCCGCCATCAGGGTATCCAGATGCTCAACGGTGGAGGTGATGATGGGGTGGTAGCCCCAGCGGCGAAACACCTGTTCTAATCGATCTTCAATCCAGTGCTTTTGAGCAACCTCAAGGGGTAGGAGGTCGCGGGCGCCGGTAGGGGGCTGGTAAACCATACTGTTGCTATTTCCTTCCAAAGAGGCCAAACAACCCGGGGGGGCCTGGTTTGCCCTGCTGGGTTCCAGACTGCCCCGGTCGAGGAACGGTGCCCTGGCCGGTCAGTTGCTGATGTACCGCCTTAGCGGTGGTGTCGTTAGGATCGATCTCCAAAGCCCGTTTAGCATGGATCCGGGCCATGGTGGTCTGGCCGGCCTTGAGGTAAAGGCTGGCCAGGTAACTGTGGCACTGGGCGTTATTGGGGTAGGTCTTGAGCATCTCCCGCAGCTCTACAATGGCCCGATGATAATCCCCATCCCGTTCAAACTCCTGGGCTCGCTTCAGGTAGCTGGCCAGGATGGTGGCCTGGGTCTGCCGATAGGGGGGTGGGGTGGCCGCCGCCGTGGAGGGGGCGGATGGGGCGGGCGGGGTGGCCCCAGGGGCGGCGGCAGGACCTGGAGTAGGGGGGGCCGCCCCAGGGTCGCGATCGCTGGTGCGGTAGAGATAAACCAGATTCAGTTCACTCAGCTCCGCCACCCGTTCCGCCACCTGGTCTAACTGGTCGTATTGGGTCACGGCTATGGTGTTGACCGCTTGCCGGTAGGCCGTATCCAACTGGGGCGCTTTGAGCAGGGTCTGGGCCACCTGACTCACCAACACCGGCGGACTACCGCTCCGGCCCAGGGACTGGCCCTTGAGCTTCAGCATCACCTGGTGTTCCGTCGCCAACTTTTCCTGGCTGAGCACTTCGTAGGCTGGATTCACCCAACGGGACAACCACTCACTGGCCCGCTGGGCGTCCCTATCCTGACTGGTGGCTTGACTATCGGGGTGGAGGCGACGGGCGATGGTTAGATAGCGCTTGCGCACCGCCCGACCGTCAGCCGTGACTGGCAAGCCCAGGATAGCGTGGTGATCGCTAAAGTCTAATTTAAAGAGTCCCTGACTAAATTCCATAGATTAACTGTCATAGTCCGTTAAGCCGATCCCATCAGTAATTGACAGGCCGCTGAGGCTAGCCCTGGGTATCTTTGCCGGGGGTGAACCCTGCCAGGGGAGTAACCCCCCCCAGTTCCTTCACCATAGCCCCGTGGATCAACCCGTTAGTCGCCAGCAGCCGACCACTGGTGACGGCCAGGTCAGAACCATCGTAGGCCGTGACCCGCCCCCCCGCTTCCCTAACCAGGGCAATACCAGCGGTAATGTCCCAGACAGAGAGCCCCCGTTCCCAGTAACCGTCAAGTCGCCCACAGGCCACGTAGGCCAGATCGATGGCGGCGGATCCACCCCGCCGTACCCCTTGGGTCAGGTGGGTAAAGTGACAGAACTCAGCATAGTTATTATCAACGGTTTCCCGGCGATCGTAAGCGAAGCCGGTCACCAATAAACTGTGGTCTAGCTGCTGGGTGGCTGAGACTTGGATCGGACGACGGTTACAGGTGGCCCCCAGGCCCCGAGCGGCTCGAAACAGTTCCTCGTGAATTGGGTTGTAGATCACCCCCAGCACCGGTTCGCCAGCTAGTAGCAGCCCGATGGAAACCGCGCAGAAGGGATACTGATGGGTATAGTTGGTGGTGCCATCCAGGGGATCGATGGCCCAGAGGTAGCCCCCCTCCAGGTTGCCCTGGGGCCCCGACTCTTCGGCTAAAAAACCATGGCTGCTAGGGAGATGGCGGCTCAGCACCTCCATGATCACCTGTTCCGAGGCCTGATCCGCCTCGGTGACCAGGTCCCCCGATCGCCCCTTTTCGCGAACCCTACTCAAGTTACCCCAGTAGTGCCGCAGCACCGCCCCCCCCGCGAGGGCGGCCTCCGTGGCACTATCTAACCAGCGCTGTAAATCCTGCTGAGAACAGTCCATCTAATCATCCTCAAGGGGTAAACCAAACCGCACCTTGCCTTTGCCAAAGTAGCGACCAAATTGGAGCTCGTAAACCTCATCTTCCTCCTGGGTTTCCACCTCCAGGTCACTGCGGGGATAGCTGACACAGAGTAGGGCATAGCCCTGTTGACGCAGGTCCAGGGAGAGGCCCATGGCCTCCGGCTGGGCCACCTCCCCCGCCAGAATCCGCACCGCACAGCTGGTGCAGGCGCCGTTGCGGCAGGAGAAAGGTAAGTCTGCCCCCTGGCTTTCAGCGGTTTGGAGAATATAGCGGTCTTCAGGTACCTGCACGATATAGGTCTGCTGAGTGTCGCGGTGGTGGATGGTAACGGTATGGGTTAGCGCCATAATCAGACCAATTAAGGAAAATAGGTGCGGGGATGGCGGGATGCCATCGTTTTTTGGTAGGATAACACTCCGGTGGTGTAAGACTACTGTCCCCTGGAGAGATGGCCGAGCGGTTGAAGGCGCAGCACTGGAAATGCTGTTTAGGGGTGACTCTAACGAGGGTTCGAATCCCTCTCTCTCCGTTGTTATTATCCCATTCTCCTGGCCCGGCCAGGGGTTAGTTGCTGATTCTGTCGGAGAACCACCATGTCCATTTCTATGTATGACGCCAGTGTGCCTGCCCTGTGCCGGGCCCTCAGCAACCTGGTAGGGGTTTTAGAAAAGGCCGCCGCCCATGCCGAAACCCGGGGTATTGATCCCACCGTCTTGATCCAGAGCCGCCTCTATCCCGACATGTTTCCCCTGGTGCGCCAGGTGCAGATTGCCGCCGATCTGAGCCGTCGGGGGGTGGCCCGGCTAGCTGGGGTGGAGGCCCCAGCGGTGGAGGATAGGGAAACCAGCTTTCCGGAGTTGATCCAGCGCCTGCAGGGGGCGATCGCCTACCTCAAGGACTTTACCCCCGATCAGATCAACGGCACGGAGGAGAAGTCCATCACCGTTCCCATCGGCGGCGGTCAGTCCATGACCATGGCCGGTTGGCCCTTTCTCTCCTTCTTCGTCCTGCCCAATGTGTTTTTCCACGTCACCACCGCCTACGCCATCCTGCGCCACAATGGGGTAGAGCTGGGCAAGCGGGACTTTCTCGGCCAACCCTAGGTATTTGGGCCAGCCATGGCGGCATGCCAGGCCTGGGCCTGCTGTTGGAGGCTGGCCAATTCCGCTGGGGTGAGGCGGTCGAGGTGCTTGAGAATCATGGCCATGCGCCCCTGGGCCTGGAGCTTTGGCCGGTGTCGGTGCAGGAAATCCCAATAAAAGAAGTTAAAGGGGCAGGCGTCCTCTCCGGTGCGCTGCTTGGGGTTGTAGCGACAGCCCCGGCAGTAATCGCTCATCCGGTTGATGTAGTTGGCGGAGGCGGCGTAGGGCTTAGAGGCCAGTTGCCCACCGTCGGCAAACAGGCCCATGCCGATCACGTTGGGTTGCATCACCCAATCGTAGCCATCAATAAACACGGCGTGAAACCACTGCTCCACCGCCTGGGGGTCGAGGCCGGCGATCAGGGCAAAGTTACTCAAGACCATCAGCCGTTGGATGTGGTGGGCATAGCCGGTCCGGTGAATCTGGTTAATCACCTGGTGTAAACAGTTCATCTCCACCTCGCCGCTCCAGAAAAAGTCCGGCAGCGGCTGGTGGTGGTCAAACCAATTACTCTGGGGATAGGCTTCCCCCAGGTAGGTGTAGAGCCCCCGCATATACTCCCGCCAACCCAGCACCTGGCGAATCAAGCCCTCCACGCTATTCAGGGGGGCCTGGCCCTGGTGGTAGGCCGCCTCGGCCCGCTGAATCACTTCCCAGGGGTGCAGCAGGCCCAGGTTCAGGTAGGGGGAGATCAGGGCATGCCAGAGGGTATCCTGGCCCGTCACCATGGCATCCTGGTAGGGGCCAAAGTCCGCTAGGCCGTGCTGGATAAAGTGATCGAGCACCGCCTCCGCCTGGGAGCGGGTCACCCCCCAGCCAAAGGGGGTGGCCTGGCCAACGGTGGGGTAGGGCAGGGCTTCCACCCGGGCGATCGCCGCCTGGGTGATGGCATCGGGGGTAAACCAGAGGGGGGCCGGGGGCTGGAGGGTCCCCCGGGGCGGTTGGCGGTTGGCGGGGTCAAAGTTCCACTGACCGCCGATCGGTTGATCCTCCGCCATTAACACCTTGAACCGCTGCCGGCCCTGGCGGTAAAACCGTTCCATCAGTAGGCTCCGCCGCCCCTGGGCCCAGTCCTCAAAGGCTGCGCTGGACCAGAGAAAGTGGTTATTGGCCAGGATGGTGAGGCGGCAGGGCAGGTCTAACCCCCCTAGCCAGGCCATGAAGGGCCGATCCACCGGGTCCATCAGCCGTAATTCCGTAATTCCGTGGGTCTGGAGCCAGTCCCGCAGGGCCACCTCGGTCTGGTCGGCCCGGCGGTAGGTGACCGGCCAGCCCTCGGCCTCTAGATCCTGGGCGAAGTGGGCCATGGCTGACCAGACCAGCACCAGTTTTTGGCGGTGGTAGGGCCGTTCCTGGGCGAACTGGTGGGATTCGATCAAAAGGACGGGGGTGGCGCCGCGATCGCCCGCTACACTGGCCAGGGCCGCCTGCCCCCGCCAGAGTTGATTGCCCAGCACCCAGATACCAACGGTCATGCCTCAATCATACCCAGTTCCCGGATGTGGATTGCCTTAAACTGGCGCAGCAGTTTCGTTGCTCGCGTGGCGGCTTCAGGTCGTGCCAAAAGTCCTTGGGAAGGGCTGAACAGGACTGCTAACACAAAGAACCCAAAGCTGATCAGAACAATGCAAGGACCAGATGGTACATTCAAGTAATAGCTGGTATATATTCCCATCAGAACCTGGCCAAAATTCCAGCGCTGGAGGTTTCGCCCCTGCCTCGCGAACCGCCCCATAGGTAGGCCGATGCAATCAGACCCCCGCG
>Ga0208465_1000029_pt1 | contig 55353 bp, 50 predicted proteins | sample LakMenEpi31Aug10_FD_150749 | JGI IMG/M metagenome (GOLD analysis project Ga0208465, IMG submission 150749) | Freshwater microbial communities from Lake Mendota, WI - 31AUG2010 deep hole epilimnion (SPAdes) | ecosystem: Environmental > Aquatic > Freshwater > Lake > Epilimnion/Euphotic zone ...
TGCTCCCACCCCTCCCCCCCTCCCCAACCCTGCCAAGATAAAGTTTCTTGTGCCCCAGGGCCGATTCCTGGCCGGGGCCTCTCGACCCTCGGTAAACTTTAAGTAGCAGGTGGGAGACGGCGATGGTAGGACTAACCCCGGTGCCGGGTGCGGTAAAACGGATGACCTATTTTTCAGACTTTAGGCCCAGGCCAGCGGCCATTGAGGGGGAGCGCATCCTGGCCGCCATTGATGTGGGTACCAACTCCATCCACATGGTGGTGGTAAAAATCCAGCCGGACTTGCCGGCTTTTAGCATCATTGACCGGGAGAAGGAAACCGTTCGCCTGGGGAATTTTAACGAACACACCCGGGAGCTGACGGAGGCGGCCATGGAGCGGGCGATCGCCGCCCTCAAGCGCTGCTGCGCCATCGCCGCCAGCTTCCAGGCGGAGGCGGTGCTAGCGGTGGCCACCAGTGCGGTGCGGGAGGCCAGCAACGGCGTTGCCTTTCTAGAGCGCATCCAGCAGGAGGTAGGGCTGGCGGTCAACCTGATCTCTGGGCCGGAGGAGGCCCGTCGCATCTATCTGGGGGTGCTCTCCAGCGTTGAATTCCAGGGCCAACCCCACACCATCATCGACATCGGCGGGGGCTCCACGGAGTTAATCCTGGGTACCGGTGAACCCCACCGTCACCTGAGCAGCACTAAGGTGGGGGCGGTGCGCCTCACCGCCCAGTTGGTGACCACCAACCCCATCAGCGAGGCGGAGTTTACCACCCTCCAAGCCTACGTGCGGGGCATGCTGGAGGCGCCAGTACAGGAACTCAAGCAGCAATTAGCCCCCACCGAAACCCTGCGGCTGATTGGCACCTCCGGCACCATCGAGTGCCTGGCCACCCTGATCGCCCATCGGCGGCTGGGGATGGTGCCCGATCCCCTCAACGGCTTCCAGTTCACCTATGCTGAGCTGGGCCAGCTGCTGGCGGACCTGCGCCGGGCCAGCTACGCCGAACGCCTGGCCCTGCCGGAGATGGTGCCCCGGCGGGCGGAAATCATCGTGGCCGGGGCGGTGATTTTGCACGAGGCCATGGGGCTGCTGGGGGCCCCCAGTGTTACCGTCTGCGAGCGGGCCCTACGGGAAGGCGTGGTGGTGGACTGGATGCTCACCCATGGTCTGATCGAAGACCGCATGCAGTTCCAGCAGTCGGTACGGCAGCGCAACGTGCTAAAGACCGCCCATAAGTATAAGGTCCACCTGGAGCGATCGGAGCGGGTGGCCCGCTTCGCCATGGACCTATTTGAACAGACCTGGGGCAGCCTGCACACCTGGAGCAGCAATGAGCAGGAACTGCTGTGGGCCGCCGCTATCCTCCATAACTGTGGTCATTTCGTTAGCCACTCCGCCCACCACAAACACTCCTACTACCTGATTCGCCATGGGGAACTGCTGGGCTACACCGAAACCGAGCTGGAGCTAATCGCCAACATTGCCCGTTACCACCGCAAGAGTGGTCCTAAAAAGAAACATGATAACTTTCGTAATCTGCCCACCCGCTACCACCGCCAGCTGGTCACCCAACTGAGTGCCCTGCTGCGGGTGGCGGTGGCCCTCGATCGCCGCGGCCTGGGGGCGGTGAAACGTATCCGGGCCAGCTTTGACGGGGAGAACCAGGTGCTGCACCTGGCCCTGCAGGCGGCCCACCCCGGCGAAGACTGCGCCTCGGAGCTATGGAACCTGGGCTACAAAAAGGACTACTTTGAGCAGGTGTTTGAGGCCAAACTGGTGGCGGAACTACTGCCCTAGGGGTCCGTCAGCGTTGTTTTGGCACTAGGGTAAGGTCTCAATCACCTCGATCACCTCATTCCACTGCATGGTAAAAGGGGGTAGCCAGCCCCTCAGGTAGTAGTAGAGGGAGGTCAGCAACTCCTCCCAATAGCGGGTGGTCAGCCGTAGGGCCGCCACATTGGGCACCAGGTCAACTAAGCGGGCTAGCTTACTGCCTCCCCCCGCCGCCGCTATCCCATAGAGCTCGGTGGGCCAGGTCACCACCTGTAGGCCCTGCTGCTCAAAGGCCAAAGCCGCCCGCCGCATGGTCAGGGCTGGGGCGACTAAAATTACCCGGTTAGCCTCTCGATTGTTCCGTTGGGTTTGGCGACGGGGGTTACCGGCGGGGGGAGTAAACAGCCCCCGGTCCTTTAAGAACTTTTTTTGCTGCTCCACCACACCATGGATATCCAGCCCGGTGTTAATGACCGTCACCCGATCGGCGGGAACCCCCCGGGTAATCAGTCCCTGGCGAATAGCTTCATTCAACGGCTTACCCTGCTCACCACTGGCCCGGGCGCCAGCGGTTACCGTCACCAAGGGGTTAGCTCCATTGAGGCGGCGATAGAGATCCGCTGCACTGTTTAACCGCGATACCAAAATGGGGTCAAGTTTCACCTGGGAGTCAATCTGACTGGGCAGGGTGCTGGATAGTCCGGCATCGACATTGTCTCCGACCACCACCATAGCCCGGGCCAGGTTTAGGGGAATATCATCAACCCTACAAACATCACTGCAGAGGGCTCGTTGATTGTCATAGGCTCGTTTTACCGCCCCCTCTGATTGATTGATCAGGGTGCGGGCCACCAGGGGGGTGCTGGCGACTACTAAAATCATCAGACTAATTAAAACCAAACGACCATTGATCTTATTCAGCCCATTGGCCAGAGATACCCCTAGAAAGGTAATCACCGCCCCCAGGGGGGTAAGGGGAAAGGAAATCACCTGCCAAAAGGTATTAACAATAGTGCTCTCACGCTCTAAGAAAGAGGCAGCCACCAGGGCAAGTAAGATCGCCCCCCCTAGCCAGGTGAGGAAGGCTGTGGGGATAAACTTCCTTACTACCCACCAGAGAAAGTAGCCAAGGATTAGCCACAGCAATAGACGGGTAAGTAAATTCAGAATATCCATGGCCAGGGAGCAATCGGCGGGTTTAAGGACGAACGCCAGAATTCCCTTGATAATACAGATGTCGGAGACTTTGGCTACACAATCCCCAGCAAAAGGCGCCCACCTCAAGGGTAGACGCCGATGGTGCACTAGCCTGGCCAGATCCCCAGACTAGTGGCTAGAGGCTTTTCCTCCGCTAGGCTCCGCCCCTTAGCCCCTTCAATTTGGGGGCTGGGGGCATTCAGGTAAAACCCGCTCTAGTTCCCAGAGACCAGTTCCTAAAGCAGCTTGAGTTCGGGGTACTCGGCAATCATTTCGTCAGCGGTTAGGGTTTCCCCCGATCGCTGCGGGGTCCAGAGCACCTCCACCGCCAGCAGTTGATCGCTGGAGACCGCCCCAATCTGGCTCAGGGCCTGGCGCAGATCGGCGGAGGAGCGAATGTCGGGTAGATCGAGGCGGCCCTGCACCGCCACCACCACAGTGGCGACGATATATTCACCCGGGGCCTCAAACTCACCCGGGGCCACCATGGCGGCACTGGGCTCGGCCTGGGACAACTGGCGATTGACGTTGGAAAGGGTTTCTTGACTAAAGCGACTGCGAGTGGCCAGGGTGAAGCGGTTAAACTCTTGCTCTGCGGCTAGTAACCGGGTTTGTTTATCCTCACTGGCCCCGTAGACCCAGTAGTCAGGATGGCGCAGCAGGGCCAGGGTGGTTTCCTGCAGTAACCTGGCCAGACCCTGATTACTGCCGGTGTCGGCGCTCAGGGCAATGCGGTTGAGATCGTCCTGTAGGGCCCGAGCCTCTGAGAGCAGGCCCACCTGAAGTTTAGCCACCGCCACCGGGGGATTGGTGGAATCGCCAGGGGTACTATAGCCATCCCCCGCCCCCGCCTCACGGAAACTGCGCACCAGGAAATTGGCAATGGCGATAAAAATCAGCAGGGTAAACAGACCGCCAAACCCGCCGCCAAACCCAAAGAAAGGCAGCAGGAAGGGAAAGCCAAAGCCACCACCGGGGTAATAGCCACCACCACCGGGGCTATAGTTGCGGGGCGCGGGGGCCATGGGGCGTGACGGGGCTCGGAAACCGCCGCCCCCCATCCGACCCCCTCCCCGAGCCGCCCAGGCCCCATCGGCCTGACCAAAACAGATTAGGAGCACCAATGCCACCGCCATCAGGGGCTTGACTAAAGCCTTAAGCCGGAGGGGTAGCGATCGCAGAAATCTGGAGAACAGGGTTAGCAACATGGGTCTAGGATCTACCTCACAGAGCAATAGGTGGGAATCGGTCGGATAGGGTTGAACAAAAACGGTTAACTTAAGAAAAATATGTATTTCCACTTTAACGCGAACTCCAGGCCCTGCCGAGGGTCAAAGCAGGAATCTCACGGCGGAAAACCGAACCCGGACTCGGGGGCTGACAGCCCCAGGGTAGGGGCGGCTAACTACTTATAAGTAATCCCGCGATCGCAGTTGTCAACCGATAAGCTATAAGAGATACATAACTCTACGATCCAACTCTATGACTATCCTTGAACAAACTGGCCAACCCGACGTAGACGAGCTCGATCTAAAGATTATTGAACTGATGAAGGTGAACGGACGGATCACCTACAAAGAGGTTAGCGATCGCGTCAATATTCCCGAAGCCACCGCCCGCTATCGAGTCCAGCGCCTACTCAACAGTCACATGCTGCAGGTTGAAGCCTGGTTTAACCCTAACCACGTCGGTAAACCCCAGTCCAATATCATGAACCTGTCTGTGGAGAGTGGTCGGGTCAACCACGTTGCCGAAGAACTGGCTAAGTTGGATGAAGTCCAGTTTCTGTCCATTGTCTCCGGCTGTCACAACATCGTCGTCAATGTGAACTTTCATACCCAAGAGGATCTGCTTAGGTTTTGCGAGAAACTGACCGCCATTAGGGGGGTGATTACCTACGAAACCCAGGTGGTAACCAGGCTAGTTAAGGCCCACTATGATTACAGCTTGAACTAATAGTGATTGATTCGAATCATCTCCTATGGTCGCTACCGTTTTATCGCCTGCGGGGGGCTTTCCCCTGGCCGCTGTTATTCAGCAAGGGGCCATTAAGATGGCGCTCTTGCTGGCGGCAGTAGACCCCAGCCTGGGGGGGGTAGTGATCGCCGGTCGCCGGGGAACCGCTAAGTCCGTCATGGCCCGAGCCCTGCACCAGCTGCTGCCCCCTATTGAAGTGGTAGAAGGCTCTATCTGCAATACCGATCCAGCCCAACCCGATTGCTGGGACGATCAAACCCGGCAGCGCTTTGTCCCGGGCCCTGGGGATCAACCCCAGGCTATTCCCACCCGGGTCATCCCAGCCCCCTTCATCCAGGTGCCGTTGGGGGTAACGGAGGATCGGTTGTTGGGCTCCGTGGATGTGGCCCGATCAATCCAGGCGGGGGACAGTATTTTTCAGCCAGGGTTGCTAGCCCAAGCCAATCGGGGAGTGCTCTACGTTGATGAAATCAATCTCTTAGATGATCAGATCGCCAATCTCCTACTGACGGCCCTCACCGATCGCCGCAATCAGGTGGAGCGAGAGGGCATGAGCTTTCAGCACCCCTGCCAGCCCTTGCTAATTGCCACCTATAATCCCGAGGAAGGGGTGCTGCGGGAGCATCTGTTAGACCGCATTGCCATTGCCCTATCCGCTGATACGGTGCTCAGTCTGGAGGACCGGGTGGCGGTGGTGGATCAGGCGGCGGCCTTTGCCCAGGATCCGGAGAGCTTTTTGGCCAGCTATGGAGAGGCCACCGACGCCCTGAAAACCCAAATCATCCTGGCTCGGGAGTGGTTGAAGGAGGTCACCATCACCCCTGATCAGATTCAATATCTGGTCACCGAGGCCCTGCGGGGCGGGTTGCAGGGTCACCGGCCCGAGCTATTTGCCGTCCGGGTGGCTAAGGCCCATGCCGCCCTGGAAGCTCGTTCCACCGTTACCGCTGAGGACCTGCGGGTGGCGGTGGAACTGGTGATCGTGCCCCGATCCCGCCTCCCCCAGGATCTACCGGAAACCCCACCCCCGCCCCCACCGCCCCCAGACAGTCAGGACAATTCCCCGGAGGATCAAACCCAGCAGGACCAGGAGGATCCCCCCGATCCGGACCCCCCCGAGGATCAGGAGGAGACGCCCCCCACCATCCCCGAGGAGTTTGTCTTTGATCCGGAGGGGGTGATCCTCGAGCCCTCCCTGCTAATCTTTGCCCAAACCATGAGCCGTCAGGGTAAATCTGGCCGCCAAAGCCTGATTTTTTCCGAGGAACGGGGCCGCTATATCAAACCCTTTCTGCCCCAAGGCCCGGTGCGACGTATTGCCGTCGATGCCACCCTACGGGCGGCCGCTCCCTACCAGAAAGCCCGACGCCAGCGTCAGCCTGGCCGTCGAGTCATCGTTGAGTCCGGGGATATTCGGGCCAAACGATTAGCCCGTAAGGCCGGATCTCTGATTGTTTTTGTGGTTGACGCCTCCGGATCCATGGCCCTGAACCGCATGCAATCGGCTAAGGGGGCGGTGCTGGAGCTGCTCACCGAAGCCTACCAAAACCGTGATCAGGTGGCCCTGATCCCCTTCCGAGGCGAACAGGCGGAGGTACTGTTGCCCCCCACCCGGTCCATTGCCATGGCCCGCCGCCGCCTGGAACGGATGGCCTGCGGCGGCGGATCACCCCTGGCCCATGGTCTGACCCAGGCGGTGCGGGTGGCCAGCAACGCCCAGCAATCGGGGGACATCGGCAATGTGGTGATTGTGGCGATTACCGATGGTCGGGGCAACATTCCCCTGGCCCGCTCCCTGGGGGAAACCCTGGATCCGGAGGAAAAACCCGATATCAAGCAGGAACTGCTGGATATCGCCTGCCGCATCCGGGCTATGGGCTACCAACTGTTAATCATTGACACCGAGCGCAAGTTTGTCTCCACGGGCTTTGGCAAGGAGTTGGCCCAGGCCGCTGGGGGTCGCTATTACCAACTGCCGAAGGCGACGGATCAGGCGATCGCCGCCATGGCCAGGGGGGCGATCGCCGATCTGAAACAACCTTAGCGGCTAATCGGTTTTACCCCGTTGCAGGTAGACCGCCAGGGCATCCGCCATCACCTGACCTAAGGAGCGCCCCTCCTGATCCGCCGTGGCCTGCAGCGTCATGAACAGATCATGGGAAATACTCAAGCGGTGACGCCCTTCCTTGGTGTGTTTAGGGGTGTACTGGCTGGAATCGTAGGTGGTGGCAAACTGACGGAGGGCCTCAAACCCCACCCGATCGCAGAAGTCTCCGAAGCTTTCCGGTCCTTTACGACCATCCCGAAAGAAGACGAACAGGGGCTCCAGGGTGGTTTCCATGGTGGCATCCGCCATCCGCTCCAGGTAGGGGCGGGCCAGGCGGGTTTGATCGGGGGAGCCCCCCAGCCAGACCTGGTAGGCCTCCGGAGCACTGCCCACCAAGCCTAACTCCGCCATGTAGGGGCGGGCACAGCCATTGGGGCAGCCGGTCATGCGTACGACAAAATGTTCATCTTGGAGGCCAAGGCGGGTTAGTAAGGTGCGTAACCGCTGCAGCACCGTAGGCATCACCCGTTCTGACTCCGTAATGGCCAGGCCACAGAGGGGTAGGGCGGGGCAGGCCATGGCGTAGCGCACCAGGGGATCTAGATCGGTTTCCCTCTGGATACCGCAGTCCGTCAAAATGGCCTGCAGGTCATCTTTAATCTCAACCGGAATGTCGTAGAACAGTACGCTCTGGTTAGGAGTGACTAACATGGGCAGATTAAACCGCTCCACAATCTGCCGCAGGGCGGTTTTGAGGCGCAGGTCTGGCCGATCTAACACCCGACCGTTTTCAATGGGGATACCGACAAACCATTGACCATCCCCCTGCTCATGCCAGCCCAGGTAGTCATAAAAGGTCCATTTGGGTAGTTTCTTAAAGGGTTTGAGGGGCTTACCCAGGTAGGTCTCCACCTGTTGACGAAACCGGTCCACACCCCAGTCGTGGATCAGGTACTTCATGCGGGCATGGCGACGGTTGGCGCGATCGCCGTAGTCCCGCTGGGTGGCGACAATCGCCTTCATCAGGTCAAACACATCCGCCTGATCGACGTAGCCAATTTCATCGGCGGCCCTGGCAAAGGTTTCCTCCTTGTTGTGGGTACGGCCCAACCCCCCGCCGGCTAGGACATTAAACCCCTTCAGCTGGCCGGCCCGGTCAGTGATCACCACCAGGGTGACATCCTGGGTATAGGCATCAATGGAGTTATCACCGGGAACCGTGACGGCGCACTTAAACTTACGGGGCATGTAATGGGTGCCGTAGATCGGTTCTTCATTGTTGTGAATCACCGTGCCGTTACCATTCCGCTGGCGGGCCGCCACCACATCGGGATGTTCTTCGGCGGAGAGAAACTTTTCCCCATCTAGCCAGATTTCGTAGTAGGCCTCGGTTTGGGGACGCAACAGGTCGGCGATGTGGTTGGCGTAGTCCCGAGCCAGTTGATACTCGGGTCGGTTTTTAAAGGGGGCCGGGGGGGCCATCACATTGCGGTTCAAATCTCCACAGGCCCCCAGGGTGGATCCTAAACTGTGGACGATGGCGCTGATGGTGGCCTTCAGGTTGTGCTTGAGAATGCCGTGCAGTTGAAATCCCTGGCGGGTGGTAGCCCGTAGGGTGTGGTTGCCGTACTGGTCTGACAGCCGATCCAGGGTGAGGTAAAGTTCCGGAGCAATAAAGCCCCCCGGGTTACGGGTGCGGAGCATCATCTGGTATTCCTTCTCCTGCCCCTTCGCCCGGTGATCCCGATTATCCTGCTGGTAGGAGCCGTGGAACTTCAGGATTTGGATGGCATGCTCGGAAAAGTGGTTAGTGTCCGCCAGCAGCTCACTGGCCAGGGGCTCCCGGAGAAAATGGCTATTTTCCTTAATGTCTTCAACCTTGGAGCGCTTAGTATCTCCTGGGTTAGGGCTAGAATAGGCAGGCGGCAGCGGAGTGTGAACCATAGCAGCAACTGGGTCTACCATTGGGAGGACGTCATCTTAAGGTCCGACCTGGCTAACCGCAATCCATGGCCACCCACGGAAAATTCCCGGTAAACCGGTCGGGATAAGGGATTTTCCTGATTTTACCACTGGATCCAGGCGATCCCGGAATTGTCCACAGAAGTTAACGGAGGGACCCATGCCCGATGCCATTATGTACCAGGGGGATGCCTACGTGGTGTTGGTGCCGGGAGAGCCGGAGGAATTTCTCTCCGCCGAGGAGCTTTTGGGGCGCTTGGTGGCCCTGTTGGGCGATCGCCAGGATAACCTGCCCCCTGACCTGCGCCGCTTCCCCTCCCCTGGCGCCCAGGCCGAGCACCTGCGGGATACCGCCTGTGAATTCGAGATCCGCCCAGGGGAAACCCTGCAGTGGTACCTGGTGCGGCTCGAGAAGCCCTAGCTGGACTCAGAACTTACCGTAACTTAAACCCTCTTCCCCAATCCTTTGCCCTAGCTTTACCCAGGCCCAGGGAGAAAAGTCTAACCTGGTTAATGTATCCCTCTGGCCTCACAGTCACGAACCCACCCAGGGATTTTCAATACCTGATTACAGTAGCTTGGGAGCAAATCAATGCCAAACCGGGTTGCACAAGGTAAAATAATACAGGTGTTAGTTTCAGGACTCCTTCTGCTTTTGAATCTCCATCCCCTAAACCTCCTGCGCCGGTGGTTGATTAACTTAGATGTTAACACCCCCAGCCGCGCCCACCAGGTTGCCGCCCTGATCCCCGGCCAATGTCCCTTCGAACGAGAAATTACCCTTTGGGGACGGTCCATTCTACGCATCCCTCCCCTTTGCAAACTTAACCCGGTCTACGATGAACTGATCGAGCTGCGTTTCCGCGCCCTTTGCTACCTGGCGGAGGAATGTGGCGAGGATATTTCCGCCTATACCTAGGGCCAGGTGGCGTAAATTAGCTGAGTCTTCAACTCGGGGGCAGAATTCAGGAGCCCGTGACCTGATCAATTTCTGTCCCTGTACATCTTCTCTGACCTACACCCCCTAGTCGTGCAGGTTGCCGGGGGGCATGGTGGCCCCGGTCAGGACAGCCTCACTGATATCCGCTGCCTCCAGGTTGGCTCCACAGAGATTAGCCTCACAGAGGTTGACATCGGCCAGATCGGCCCCCCGGAGATTGGCATCCGCCAGGTTGGCTTTCCATAGTCTGGCTCCACACATCCGGGCACCGGTCAGGTCCGTCGACTGTAGATCGGCCTCCGATAGGCAGGTCAGGTGGAGGAGGGCGTCACTGAGGTTGGCGTTGACCATGGTGGCCCCACTCAGGTCAGCCTCGGTCAAGTTAGCCTTCAGTAAACAGGCCTCCTGGAGATTAGCGCCACTTAAAAAGGCCCCAAACAGATTGGCATGGGACAGGTTAGCCCCCGCCAGATTAGCCTCACTCAGGTTGGCGTTTTGCAGGTGAGCCTGGGCCAGGTTAACCCCACTCAGTTGGGAACGACTCAGGTCAATGCCGGCCAGACAGGCCCCCGCCAGATCTCCATCCTGGAGCTTAATCCCTTTAAACTCCCGTTCCCCCAGGGCATAGCGGGCGAGCAACTCGGTGGTTGGCAAGGAGTCCTCCCGCCTAATCGGTGATGGTTTAGCGCTAGACATGGCCAGTCGTCCCCATTGCTAAATTCCTATGACTTGAGGGACGGAATACCCCTACACCTCCGATCCTAGCCTTAAAGCTTAGATCCAGTTGACAATTGACACAGAATGCAAGGGTAGGGGCTAGCTTCAGTCTGCTCTAAGCTGGCTGGCTACAGCCACAGCATGGGCTAACCCCTATCTGGGCCCTCTAGATTCGCGTCTCCCCTCCCCTCATGCAACGGCATCCTGGGGAGGGCTGGACGGCAATGTTTCACCGTTGTAGTAGGCCTGTAACCAGTCTAAATCCAACTCACCCAGGTCATCAATCACCCAGTCGGCCCGGCGGTGGATGACCTGGTAGGGGTAATGGTGGGCCACACCGATTACCGGTATGCCGGCACGTTTGGCGGCGGTAATGCCCGTAAAGGAATCCTCTACCGCTAGACAATCCCTGGCCTGGAGAGACAGCTCAGGAAAGGCTTGGTTAAGCTGTTGTAGGGCTAATAGGTAGCTATCGGGAGCCGGCTTACTGCCCCCTAGGGAAACCGCTTCACCCCCGATCACCCGATCCACCCCTGGCAGCCCCCCCCTATGCAAAACCCACTCCACAGCCTGTGCACTGGTGCCGGACACAATGGCGGTTTTGACCTGAGCCCCCTGGAGCCCCTCGAACAATTCCCCGACATGGGGATACAGGGGAAGGTGCTCCAGCCTTTCCAGGGCCTGGCCATAGCGTTGGTGTTGACGCCTGAGTAACTGCTGCTGCTGGGCTGGGGTCAAGACCCGACCCTGTCGCTGCCACAGGTCGGTAAGGCAAGCCAGGTGGCTACGGCCCCGACAGACCTGAACGTAGTCAGACAGGGTCGGGGGTAGGTTTTCCTCGAGTAATAACTCCTCAAGACTCTGACGGTGCAGCGCCTCATCCCTAATTATCACCCCGGAGAAGTTGAGCAAAACCGCCTTTAACCCCATAGGCTGACCTGGATACCTCTAGGAATACTGGAATAACCCGTTGATTCCAGTAAACCAGATGTCTGTCTTCAGGGGGAGTTAGTCAGCTCATCTGGGGCTAGGGGTATTCAGAAAAATCGGGGTATTGCCAGCTATAACCCGCCTGTTTAAGGTTTTGGTTGGAGAGGCGGGCGTTGTAGTTACGATCGCTAGGTTGGGACCGATCCCAGCGGACGGTCGCCAAACCATGGTGCCGACAAACCCGGTTGACTAGCTCACCCACCGGCAGGATTTCATCCTGCACCAGGTTATACAGCCCCCCCAGCGATCGCCCCTGGGCCAGGTTAATCGCCCCCACAATATCCTCACGGTGCACCCAGTTGCTCGGTTCCTGCCCCGTCCCAGGCCGGCTAGTACCCGCCCAGCGGCCATAGATCTTGACCAGCTCGCGACCGGGGCCGTAGATCCCCCCCAGGCGGAAAATACACACCTGGCGATCGCCGCTGGCCGCCTCCAGGAGAGCGTTCTCAGTGGCGACCATAACCTGCCCATTAGGGGTTTTTGGCCGGGGTGGATCTAGTTCAGTCACCCAGGCGCCCCCATAATCCCCATAAACCGAACCAGTACTGGTGAAAATAATCTGTCGCAGATCAGGCGCCTGGTCTAACCCCGCCAGCACAGTCTCAGCCGTATCCAGGTAGGTCCTCTGGTAATCGGCTCCTCGCCCCGCCCCCACACAGATCAGCAGGGTGTGCTGGTGAGCCAGCAACCTCCCCACGGCCTCGGGATCATCCCCCCGCATCACCACCACCCGGTCCGCCACCGCCCGCAGCTCCTCCAGTCGCTCCGGTCGAGTGGTGGTGGCGGTAACCACCAGCCCCTGTTGCCGCCAGTGCTGGGCCACCGCGGTGCCAACATAGCCACAGCCTAAAATTGCTGCATTTACCATCGATTTGGGTCCCCTTGAGTCAGCGGCTAGATAACCTATCCCTTTAGGGAATCGGCGTCTGGGCCAATAGGTCGATCAGCAATTCCCGGGGCGGTACAGCGCCCAGGGGAATTAGCCGATGGGCCAATACGGGGATGGCCAGGCCCTTAATATCGTCGGGAATGGCGTAGTCCCTACCCTCCAGGTAGGCCAGGGCCTGCACCGCTCGGTAGAAGGCTACACTACCCCGCGGGCTCACCCCCAGGGTCAGGTCTGGGTGGTTGCGGGTGGCCCGCACCAGGGTCAGCAGGTACTCCCGTAGGCTGTCCGCCACTTTCACCTGGGCACACTGCCGTTGAATCGCCCCCACCTCCGCCAGGCTCAAACAGGGGGGACTGACTACCGTCGTAGCCGGGTCTGCCAGCCGTTGCAGCATCTGGCTCTCCTCCGTGGAACTGGGATAACCCAGGCTAAAACAAAGGGAAAACCGGTCCATTTGGGCCTCCGGCAGGGGAAAGGTACCCTGGTATTCCACCGGGTTTTGGGTAGCCAGCACAAAAAAGGGGCTGGGAACCGGCCGTGACTGCCCATCCAGGGTGACCTGCTGCTCCTCCATCACCTCCAACAGGGCCGACTGGGTGCGGGGGGTGGCCCGGTTAATTTCGTCCACCAGCAAAATATTGGTGAAAACCGGCCCTGGCATAAATTGAAACTCTCCCCGATTAGGGTTCCAGATATTGGTGCCGGTGACATCGGCGGGCAGCAAGTCCGGGGTGCACTGTAGCCGTTGAAAACGCCCGTCAATGGAGCGGGCCAGGGATTTGGCCAGCAGGGTCTTGCCCACCCCGGGTACATCCTCCAGCAGGGCATGGCCGCCAGAACAAAGGGCCACCAGGGCCAGGCGGATGGCCTCCGTCTTACCGACGATGGTTTGGTTGAGGTTGTCGATCAGGGCATCGATGCGATCGCGCATAGCAAGGCTACCTATTAAGTATCTGGGGAGGCCGGCCCGGGGTAGGGCCCCATGGTCAGCCTAACCCCCCGGGGCGACAGTGGCCCTGGCCAGATCTGCCTGGGCCAGCTGGCAATCCAGGTGAATTTGCTGCCGTAGGGCCTCCAGGCAGGAAAAGGTTTGTTCCGAACGCAGGTAGCTCTGTAGGCTGACCTGTAGGGTATGGCCATAGAGATCCCCGCCCGGCCAGTCCAACAGGTGGACCTCTGCCCTGGGGCTACCGCCCCCCACCGTGGGACGGTTCCCCAAATTCATCACCCCCGCCAGGGGAGAAGCCCTGACCCCGGATAGGCCCTCAACCCACACACTATAGACCCCGAAGGCCGGTAAAAACTTATCCGCCGGTAGGTCCAGATTAGCGGTGGGGAAGCCCAATTGCCGGCCCAGGCGTTGGCCCGGCACCACCCGACCGCAGAGGCTATAGGCCCGACCCAGTAGATCGGTGGCAGTCCTCAGATCCCCCTGGCGCAGGGCGGTGCGAATGCGGGAACTACTGATGCGATCGCCCCCTCGGTAGCTCAACGGCACAATCTCCACCCTCACCCCAACGGCCTCCGCCAGAGCCTTCAAATCGGTGGCGGTACCCTGGCGATTTTTGCCAAAACAAAAGTCCTGGCCCACACTGATGCGCTGCACCCGCAGTTGCTTAACCAGTAGGTCCTCCACAAAGCGGACAGGGGAAAGATCCGCCAGGGCCCGGTTGAAAGGCAGCAACACCAGCTGCTCAATACCAAGGTGGCTAATCTGGACAGCCTTCTCCGCCAGGGGAGTGAGGAGGGGCAGGGACTGGCCGGAGAAAAATTCCTGGGGATGGGGAGCAAAGGTCATCACCGTGGGTACCGGTGTCACACCACCACTGGCCAAACCGTCCAGGGTTGGCCGATCCACCCCAGACCCGGATCGGTTACTAAAACCCCGTAGGGGAAAACCGCTGCCCCAGCCCAGGGAGTGGGTAGACCCCGCCGGGTTAGCGACTATCTGGCTAATCACCGTCTGATGACCACGGTGAACACCATCAAAATTTCCCAGGGCGATCGCCGTAGGGGTAAGAGCGGTAGACAGGGAAGACGTAATCCACACCCTTGAATCGTCCCATCGAAGAGGTCCGTCAGTGTCCGGTCCATAAAAAATTGGAAAAGCGTTCCAATGGTCAGGTTTTTGCTACCCTCAAAAGGCACCTTACCCACCAGGGGACCATCGCTGGGAGGCTACCTTGACCGGCCATTCTTTCCAATACTACGGCATTATCTTTTTTGCAATTATTCTGGCCCGGTATTTTCTAGTGGCTGGCGGCCTTTATCTCTGTTTCTATGCTAACCCCAGGGGAGTCCCAAGGAGCAACGATTTACCCTCCTGGGCCGGGATTCGCCATGACATTCTCCTATCCGTCGGCTCCGCGGTCATCTTTGCCCTGGCATCAGCCCTGATTCTGTGTGCCTATAACCGTGGACAAACCCTGCTATACGACGATCCTGGGCGGTACGGCGCCTGGTATTTAGGGCTCAGCTATGGGGTCGTTTTAGTCCTGCAGGACACCTACTTTTATTTCACCCATCGCCTGTTTCACCACCCTCGCCTATTTCGCTGGCTACACCAGGGTCACCATCGATCACGCTACCCCACCCCCTGGACCTCCTTTGCCTTTGATCCGGTGGAGGCCATGGTCCAGTGTTTGTTTTTGGTGGCCATTGTTTTTATTCTGCCCCTCCACCTGATTCCCCTGCTGGCGGTGCTGGCCACCATGACGGTGTGGGCCGTCCTCAACCACCTGGAGCCAGAACGGTTGCCCCTTTCCTTCCCCCACCACTGGCTAGGGCGTTGGGTGATTGGCCCGGCCCACCACGCCATCCACCACCGCAAATATAAAACCCACTACGGTCTTTACTTCACCTTCTGGGATCGGCTGCTCAATACCCAGGACGAGTACTACCGTCAGTACTTTGGGGACCCGGTTGACCCCCAGATGCTGGAGTAAATCCTGGAAATTACGGATTAACCTGAGACTTTTTTCTCAGATTTTTCCAAAGTTATCCGGATGCGCAAGATTATCTGTGTATTAAGGAAAGGTAGATGCACCCTGATTGTTTAGTCCTGGGGCCCGTGGAGGGATCCCGGGGCTTTTTTTTGTCGACCTAACCAACCGCCCTAGGCAAGGACGCTCTGTGATACTCTAGCGGCAATAACTCAGCGGAGGCGGCAGCATGGCAAGGATCAGGGTAGGCTTGGTGTTTGGCGGATGTTCTGGCGAGCATGATGTCTCCATTGCCTCTGCCCAGGCCATTGCCGGAGCCCTTGCCCAGGGAGACAATGGCGATCGCTATCAGCTAGTGCCCCTCTATATCGACAAACAGGGCGGCTGGCATGGCGTCGATCAGGCCCAAAGCATCTTGACCAGTGGCCTGCCCCTAGTGGAGGGGGCCAGTCCCTCCCCCACCCAGCGCCTACCCCAGCTAGACCAAACCATCGACATCTGGTTCCCAGTCTTACACGGCCCCAATGGAGAAGATGGCACAGTGCAGGGGTTGCTAACCTTACTGGGCCAGCCCTTTGTTGGCTCCGGCGTACTGGGGTCGGCCCTAGGAATGGACAAAATCGCCATGAAAATGGCCTTTGCCCAGGCCGGCCTACCCCAGGTCAGGTACCTGGCGGTCAGTCGCCACCAGGTTTGGTCCGATCCCTGCGTATTTCCCAAACTCTGCGATCGCATCGAAGCCGAACTGGGCTACCCCTGCTTTGTCAAACCCGCCAACCTGGGCTCCTCCGTCGGCATCGCTAAGGTGAGCGATCGACCAGGGTTGGAAGCCGCCCTAGATAGCGCCGCCAGCTACGACCGTCGCCTCATTGTTGAGGCGGGGGTGACCGCCCGAGAAGTGGAGTGTGCGGTGTTGGGGAATGATCAGCCCCGCCCCTCGGTGGTGGGGGAAATCACCTTCCAGAGCGACTTCTACGACTATGAAACCAAGTACACCAGCGGCCGGGCCGATCTGATGATTCCCGCCCCCTTACCCACGGCGATCGCTGAAAAGGTCCAGGAGATGGCGGTGGCAGCCTTCGCCGCGATCGATGGGGCCGGCATTGCCCGGGTCGACTTTTTCTACCTGGAGGCCACGGGGGAACTTTTAATCAACGAAATCAATACGATGCCGGGCTTTACCGCCACCAGTATGTACCCCCTACTCTGGCAAGCCACTGGGACCAACTTCCCTGAGCTAGTTCACCAGTTAATTCAGTTAGGGTTTGAACGCGGCGCCCGATCGGACTAAAGCCCCTGCAGGAATTTCAAGTTGATTGAAATTCCTGCAGGGGCTAGATCACCACCAATAAAGCCGATAAAATTCATCAGCCATGGTAGTGCGTTAACCCTCCATAGTTTCCAGGGCATAACCCCTAAAATACTGGAGGCTGCTCAGACCCTATTTAACGTCCATGTCAGGAATGACAACCCAGTGGGTGCCGCCGCCCTGACGTCGCCGCGGGAACTCATCGCGGCTACTGGCACTAGCCATGGAGCCAGCTCCAAAGACCTGTAGCCAGATCATGGTGGCTAAGGATAACATCCCTACTGCCGTGAGCAGTCGGGAGGAAGACAAGAGGTTTTCTAGCGAAACGTTCATAGTTTTCATCGTGACACCCCTAGACCGCCTTAGCTTTATGAAGCCTTGACGAGGGGTAGACGCTCCCTAAACAACAACAGAAGTAGAACTTCACGAAACTATTCAGAAACCCAGTTCTATTAATGCCAGAACCCCATACTTTCTTCGACAGCAAACCCACGGATCTTTAATCTCCGTAGATTTACGGAGCTTTTTACCTCAGGGGCAAAGCGCCGGGCTTTTTCTGTAAAATTTTCCCCTCAAACCTCCCCTTAAGACTTTTCCGGACAGTTATTGTAAAGTTTTGTATCAATCTCTATGGATTGGCCTGGAACCTATCCTCCGTGATTACGCGGAGACCTGCAGGAATGTCCAGCCATAACTTAATATCATGGCTAGGATGGCTCCGAGAGTGGTGTTGATCATGTTAACCACTTCGTTGGTGAGCCAGGTAAATCGGCTTTGCAGGGTGGCACCGATCAGGCTTTCGCCGGTAGTGGCTAGCAGGGCGGCGATCAAACAGACCCCTACTCCCCAGGCCGGCATCAACCCTAATCCCCACCCAATGGCGGCCATCAGGACGGACCCCCCTATCCCCGCCAGGGTGCCCTCCAGGCTAACGGCCCCTTCGGTGCCAGGGGGCACCGGTTTCAGGGTGGTGATCAAAAAGGTGCGCCGACCGTAGGCCTTGCCGACCTCACTGGCCATGGTGTCGGAGAGTTTCGTACTCAAGCTGCTGACGTAGGCCAGACTCAGCAGGGGTAGCCACACCTCCCTCTGGGGGGCTGTTCCCCCCAGCTGTAGGGCGGCTAGGGCCAGGGCGCAAACCGCCGCGGTGAGGGCGGACCCCCAGACATTCTCCGGACCGCGGCGACCCGATCGCCCCTCCGCAATACCCGCCGCCTGTTTCCGGGCCATCCCCAGGCGAGTCACCCCTGACCCCACCAGAAAATAGACCATGACCACGCCGTAGCCACGCCAGCCCATACAGCCCCAGATAATCACCCCCAGCAGCCAGGCATGGAGGTAGCCGGCGGGGGTCAGTAGTTTTTTCGGTAAAAGCCAGGCCAGTAAGAGCAACAGGCTATTTAGGATAATCGCCTGCCACCAGGGATGGCCGAGGACTGTGGCTAGGATCATGGTGGTGAGAAATGGGGATGGCGGTCAAAAAATCTGGCTTTATTGTCAGGGGTTTTCAGCCTCTAGGCAATGCTGTTGAGCTTGGAACAGTTTACTTCCTACTTTTCTCCCACCTGGGGCTGCGGACGAATGGTGCGATAGCGATCCTGGCGGATGGTTTCTAGGACGGTGCTAATCTGCCAGGGGGGTTGGCCCAGGGTACGGAGCAGGTGGGAGCCTAACTCTAGAGCGGCTTCAAACTCGGGTTGCACCACTTCCCGGGCACCGAGTTGGGTGAGCAGGTCAATTTCTTCGTTTCTGTGGGAGCGGGCAATGATGTCCAGGTGGGGAGCCTTAGCCAGGGCCCGTTGCAGTAGGAGGCGGGTGCTGCTGGGGTCGGGGAGGGCGATGGCCAGGGCCTGGGCCGTCTCCAAGCAGGTTTTGTCCAACACCAGCTGATTATCGGCATCGCCAAATACGTAGGGAATCTGTCGCTGACGCAGCCGCTGTACGGCGGATTCGCTGTTTTCCATCACCAGGACGGGGTAGCCCTGGCTCAGTAGGATATTCACCAGTACCTCCCCCACCCGACCATAGCCGGCTACGATCACGTGGTTACGAATCCCCTCCGGGACGGAGAGTAACTTGGGCTCCTGCAGGGGTTGCCAGTAACGCCGGACCAGGGGTAGTTGGTCCAGACGGCTGATCAGTATAGGGGCTATATGAATCCAGAGGGGGGTCAGTAACAGGGTGATGGCAATGGTGCCTAACAGTAGGGAATAGCGTTGGGGGGTAATCAGTCCCATCTGTAGACCCACCAGGGACAGCACGAAGGAAAATTCGCCAATTTGGTTGAGGCCAAAGCTGGTTAGCACGGCGGTTTTGAGGGAGTAACCAAAGCGCAGCACGATGGGCAAAATGATGGCCGCCTTGCCGATCATAATCACCATCACCAGCCCCAGGATGAGACCCAGGTGGGTGGTTAGTAGGTTGGGATCGATCAGCATGCCAATGGAGGCAAAAAATAAGCAGGCGAAGGTATCCCGCAGGGGCAGGATTTTCCCCAGGGCCTGGTCAGCGTAGTCAATCTCAGCAATCATCAAGCCGGCCACAAAGGCGCCCATTTCGATCGACAGCCCCAGTTGGGCGGTAACCCAGGCGACCCCCAGGCAGAGGGCGACCACCGACAGTAAAAATAATTCACTGCTTTCGGTGGCGGCAATATGCTGGATTAGGGGGGGCACGACCCAACGCCCCAGGATCAGGGCTCCCACCAGAAACAAACCGATCTTCAAGAGGGCGAAGCCCAGGGTAGGGGCCAGGTCTTGCCCCTGCTTCAACGCCGGCATGATCGCCAAAATGATCCCCAGGGCTAGGTCCTGGGCAATCAGCAGGGCCAGCATGATCTGGCCATGGACGGTACTGGTTTCCCCCCGTTCGGTGAGGGTTTTGAGCACCACGGCGGTGGAGGAGAGGGATAGCACTAAGCCTAGGAAAATACCCTCCAGGGGAGAACTGACCCAGCCCACCAGCAAGGACACCGCCAACACCAGTAGGGTGGTTAACCCCATTTGCAAAAGACTGCCCTGGAGGGCAATCTTTCGTACCCGCCGCAGTTCTGTTAGGGAGAACTCTACCCCCAGGGTAAACAGAAGAAAAGCAATACCGATCTGCGCCAGGGCTTCAATTTGATCCACATCCCGGAGTAGGCCTAAGCCGTAGGGACCAATGACTAGCCCCGTGGTCAGGTAACCCAGGAGGGCGGGCTGGCGCACTCGATTGGCCAGGTAGCCCCCCAGGGCGGAGCAGCCTAGGGCCAGGGTCAGATCAAGGATGAAGTCGCTTTGGGCGGCCATAGACTTAGGGCGGGACGATAGGGTACTCAATCTCAGCTGATCTACCCTGGGGCCTAGGGCTACGGATCAAGTAAACCCCAGGGATAGGTAAGCAATCCTATCTATCCCTGGGGTGTGTGGGTATGGTTGGGCTGCGATCGCAGCCTAGACCCTAGTAACGGTAGCCAGTGTTAGCGCCGGGCTTATGCACGATAAAGCTAAGGATCTGACACTGCTTAACGTTGTCAAACCCCACCACTCGAATGTAGCAGTTGGCATACTCAGAACGGCAGGCCTGCACTTCGCTCAGCACCTCCTGGGTGGAACTGGCATTGAACAGGGGTAATTTCCACATCGTCCAATAGTACACCTCAGGATCGGAGGTTTCGTTGAACTCAACGGCGGGGATATAGCCCATTTTCAAGATATAGGCAATTTGCCGTTCAATTTGGGCATCGGTCAGAGCCGGCAGGTAGGACAGGGTTTCAAAACGACGCTCTTTAGGCAGAGTTTTCATAGTTCCTCGCTTGATGACAAAGTGAAGGGTCGATGGGAATCGACCGTTGACGAAGGATGACGCACAAACTCGACAGAGGCTGGACAGGCTGTAGAACCCAGAGGCTTAATCTGCAGTCGGGTTGACAGGGGAATCAGCACTCGTCTCAGCATCACCCTCTGGATTGATGTTTTCCGGTTCCACCTCCGCCCATTGGGTAACCCGTTCCAGATGTTGACGGCGATGTTCAGTATTGCTCTGTTGGATGCTAGTCACTACCATCTCGGGGAGAAACTCGCAAATCGCCTCAGCAATGTGTTGTCGCACGGTCATAATCCGCATGGCCAGGTCGGGCTGCTCCTGAAGCAGGGCTTGCAGGTAGGTCTCACCGTCCTGGAGAGCGGTTTGACTGGAAAAGGTGTTGAGCCAGTAGGCGGCGGCTGGGTTGGTTTCCTTAAGCTGGTCCAGGACTGTCTTCACAGCCTGAAAGGTCAGGTAGCTAGTGATCACCCTGGCGGTGTCTTTAGCTGCTTGCTTAAAGTCCATGGGGTATGTTCCAAGGGCTGACCTGAACCCACCGGGTCGGTTGGTAGCCTGATTTAAACCCGAAGCCTGGGTAGACTTCAGTAACCTAGATCGCCATCCTGGCGATTGCCAGGGGTCTTCAACCACCAACCGATGCCCAGCCATAAACAGCAGGAGGAATCCTCCTGGCCACCTTAGAGGGTGTCGACGGTGTCGAATTCGAACTTGATTTCCTTCCACAGTTCGCAGGCCGCCGCCAGTTCGGGGGACCATTTGCAGGCTTCCCGAATGATGTCGCCCCCTTCCCGGGCCAGGTTACGACCTTCGTTACGGGCTTGGACGCAGGCTTCCAGGGCCACCCGGTTAGCGGCGGCCCCTGGTGCGTTACCCCAGGGGTGGCCGAGGGTACCGCCACCGAACTGCAGCACGGAATCATCGCCAAAGATTTCCACCAGGGCTGGCATGTGCCACACGTGGATACCACCGGAAGCCACGGCCATCACGCCGCCCATGGCGGCCCAGTCCTGGGTGAAGTAGACACCCCGGGACTTATCTTGCTCAACGTAATTTTCCCGCAGCAGGTCAACAAAGCCCAGGGTGCCAGCCCGATCGCCCTCCAGCTTACCCACCACCGTACCGGTGTGGATGTGGTCGCCACCGGACATGCGCAGACACTTGGCCAGTACGCGGAAGTGGATACCGTGGTTCTTTTGCCGGTCAATTACGGCGTGCATGGCGCGGTGAATGTGGAGCAGCACCCCATTGTCACGACACCAGTGGGACAGGGTGGTGTTGGCGGTGAAGCCAGCGGTGAGGAAGTCATGCATGATGATGGGCATGTTGAGTTCCTTGGCGTACTCAGCCCGCTTCAGCATTTCTTCACAGGTGGAGGCGGTGACATTCAGGTAGTGACCTTTGATTTCCCCGGTTTCCGCCTGGGCTTTATGAATAGCATCGGCTACAAACAGGAAGCGATCGCGCCAGCGCTGGAAGGGCTGGGAGTTAATGTTTTCGTCATCCTTGGTGAAGTCGAGACCACCGCGCAGGGCTTCGTAAACCGCCCGACCGTAGTTTTTCGCCGACAGACCCAGCTTGGGCTTGATGGTGCAACCCAGCAGGGGGCGCCCATACTTGTTGAGGCGATCGCGCTCCACCTGAATACCGTGGGGAGGGCCTTGGAAGGTTTTCAGGTAGGCCACGGGAATGCGCAGGTCTTCTAAACGCAGGGCGCGCAGGGCCTTAAACCCGAACACGTTACCCACCAGGGAGGTGAGCAGGTTAGTAACCGATCCTTCTTCAAACAAATCAAGGGGATAGGCCACGTAGCAAATGTACTGATTATCCTCGCCAGGCACTGGCTCAATATCATAGCAACGACCTTTATACCGATCCATATCGGTGAGCAGGTCAGTCCACACCGTCGTCCAGGTACCGGTGGAGGATTCTGCCGCCACCGCTGCCGCGCATTCCTCGGGCGGTACGCCGGGTTGGGGGGTCATACGGAATGCCGCCAAAATGTCGGTATCCTTCGGGGTGTAGTCCGGGGTGTAATAGGTCAGCTTATAGTCCTTAACCCCGGCACTGTATCCAGATTTTGACTGAGTCGTTGTCTGAGAGTAAGACATATCTCCCTTCCTGTGAATCTAAAATGTCTCCTCCGCATACCTCCACCATGACCACGGCACAGAAAAATCCCTTGAATAAAAGGGAATAGCTAAACCGTTGCAATGGAGACAGATAGGGGCGAAATGAGACGACAGCAAACTAAGAACAACCATCAAAATAGTTGTCCTGCAAACACTCTAGGTATTTTTCATTACCCTATGCTTTAGCATACTACCAGCGATTGCATAAGTTTAATTTCGGAAGATCTGTATAGATTCATAACCTGAAGTTATCACTCGAAATGAACCTTAGTATGGCTTCCTAAAGTTATCTAACAAAGTGATTTATAGGTGTCAAACAATGATACGTGCAGGCCTTCGTCACCTGCAAAACAGTCAAGCCCACCGGGGAGATTCTTAAATTGAAAGAACCACTTTGATGCCTAATATATTTTTCTAGGAAAGAAAACTATCGATGATAGAGACACTGATCCCCTTAGCTCCGAATGGCAATAGTGCCGCTGTCGTCCGCGCAGCTTGACCGGAGTGTCTCGTACGCCTGAAGTGGTTTACTACCAAGCTTTCTTCCTAAGGTTTTGCCAAGTCTGGAGGGACACGGCCTTTTGGCATAAACCTGGCTATTTTTTCCTCTTGATATTCTAAATTCCGGCTTCGACGCCCAGTCCTTAAGAGGTTGTTTGAAACGCCAAAGAGGAACATAGACTATACCTATAAAGTAGGATAATCTCCTCAGAATTCAACATTTTGCTGGCCTCTTGGCGGCGCCCTATACCTGAACCCTTTTCAACCAACCTCTAGGATAGATTTCCACTGAAAAATACTACTGACTAGACTGAGAACCTTGAATCGAACAGCTTAGGGTTACTCCCAGGTGTTGGGAGATCGAGGTTTCCATGGAGCGCAGGAAGGAATGTTTGTTGGGGTAGGGCTGATCTTGACCTGGCATGGGTTCTACCAGGATAGTGAAGAGGCCTAATCGGTTACCGGCTAAAATATCAGTAAATAAGCGATCTCCCACCATGGCTACCTGATTCGCGGGTAAGGCAATGGCTTCCAGGGCTTGTTGCAGCTTGCGGCGAGAGGGTTTAGCTGCACTGGTGATGTAGGGCACATCCAATAGGTTAGCAATGCGTTTGATGCGGTAGGCATTAATATTATTGCTAACCAGCCACACGGCCCCTAGCTGTTTTATCTCTTCCATCCAGGTGATTAAGGCTGGATGGGTTTCCGACTGAGAAAACGGCACCAGGGTATCATCCACATCTAAAATCAACCCCTTCACATTGAAACGACATAGCAGCTCTGGAGAAAGGCTTAAGATACTTTCCCCCAGGACAAGGTCTGGTTGTAAAAGACTGGTTAACACCATAGGGTTAATTATTGAATGTTTCCCGGATAGAGACCTTAGCCGCCTCGTGTTCCTTCAGGGTACGACTGAAAACATGGGTGCCATCGTACCGGGCGACGAAGAAAAGGTAGTCGGTAGAAGCTGGCGCTAAGGTGGCGAGTAAGCTAGCCCGGCTGGGGCTGGAAATCGGGGTAGGAGGCAACCCTGGGTTAATATAAGTATTGTAGGGAGAGGGGGTACCCACCTGAGCCCAGGTTAAAGGTTTTTCCGGAGTTTGGGTAATTCCCAATCCATATTCAACTGTAGGATCCGCCCCCAGGGGCATATTTTGCTTGAGACGATTGGTGAATACTCCGGCGATGGTGCCGCGTTCTTCAGCAACCACCGCCTCCTTTTCCACAATGCTACTCAGGGTAACCCAATCTAACAACGATAGATTGGTCTGGCCCTGCTGGTAGAGGGGCAGGGCAATAGTCTCAAACTGGCTGAGCATCATATCCCTTACCCCTTCGGCGGTGATGCTAGCGGCGGGCAACTGGTATGTATCGGGGAACAAAAACCCTTCTAGGTGGGGAATACCCTGGGGTAGCCAGGGGTACTTCCCCCGGGGTATCTGTTCCGTCATGGCGATGAAATCCGCCGCTGGAAAGAACCCCTTAGACTCAAAATAATTAGCCATTTGGCGACGATTCCAGCCCTCTGGGATAGTAAAGGAGGTTTGAATCACCTTGCCATTCCAGATAATGTCGGCAATGTCCACCATCGAACTGGTCGGGGCCAGGGCATAGATACCGGCCTGGAAGCCTCCTTCGGGCGATCGCTGGGCCTGCCAGCGCGACCATAGTTTCCAAGCGAAACTAGAATTAATTAACCCTGCCGCCTTCAGGTCTTCACCAATCTGCTGCGCCGCCGTACCGGCTGGGATTTCCAGTTGGACGGTTGGATCGCTAAGGCTCTGGTCAGATGGCGACGATGCCTTGACTACGGGGCCTGTCGCCCAGTTCCACCAGGCCCAGCTTTGCCAGAGGGCAAAGCCGGTTGCCAGGCAAACTAATAAGCCAATCAACCCCCACCGTTGCCGCCGCGACCCCTGAGCCATATCCGTAATCCTATGCCAACTCCAACGATTGGTTAGTTTCAATCTTATCAACCAGGTCAGCAACGGCCCGGCCTTTTCCCTGACTCACCAGCTTACTCGTCGAGCAGATCGAATAATTTTGCTTCTAGACTATCCCGGATTAGTTGAAATTCTTCAGGACTAACTATTTCTAACCTACCATCTTCGGTTCTATAGGCAAAAATCAGTAGGGGTTCTCGGGGCGTACAGAGGGTATATTCTTCGTCATCGTAGAAGCAGGTCGCCAAAACTTGAAACTCCTCCGTCATGGGATTACCCTGATCGTCTAGATCGTCGAGCTCCAGGGTAAGGCAGTTTTCCTCGTCAACCTCCGGCAGAGGGCCGCTGGCGGTCAAGGTAATGGCAGATCGTTGCAGGACTAGGTTTTGCTCCGCTAAAACCGCCTTAGCGGTCAAAAAGATTTGATCAATGTCTTCCTCTTCAATATCGATCAACACCTCTTCGTCCTCCTCTTCGTCCATTTGCCAGGCAAAGATTTCGATGGGGGCATCTAGGGGTAATAGCAGTAAGTAGTCTCGGTGATGCAGGTTAAAGCGTTGTTCCACCTGGCAGGGTAGGAATCGGCCGCTTTCGTCGCTAAGTACAACCGTGGACTCTTCAAAGGATTGGGTGTCATCTGCCATGGAAGGCTACTCTGGGCTGAATGATGGAAAAAATGAATCACTGTCAGAAGATAACAGTCCTATCACAATAGCCTATTCTGCAGCCTCTTCAGCGTTCATCCAGCCAGCGTTGCAGAATAATGGCGGCGGCTTTCCGATCCACTAGGGCCTTGTTCTGTCGAGGGTAACCGCCCTGCTGACGAATTAATTCCTCCGCTTCGATCGAGGTCAACCGTTCATCAACGTAGATCACCGGTAGCTGTAGGGCGCGGCCCAGTCGCTCGGCCATTCGCCTTACCTGCTTTGCCTGGCGTCCTTCTAATCCATCCAGGGTTAGGGGTAAGCCCACTACCAACAGTTCTGCCCGTCGATCCTTAACGATCTCCGCCAGGTTCCCCAATAATTCGGAAAATGAAGTCTGCTGCAGGGTGGTTAGCCCTGTGGCGATCAGACCGGTGCGATCGCAACCCGCTACCCCAATCCGCTTACGACCAATGTCTAACCCCAGGGCTGAAATTTCGCCGCTCAAATCCTTTGCCCTGCTTGTTTATCTGCGGTCACCCTGGAGGCGTCGGGTAGATGAGCGACCTAAGGTCTGGACCCTGAAGGCGGAAGAATTCCCCCCATCGCCGTGATTTTCCTGATCTGGGTGCCTTTCCCAAGGCCTGGGCCAAGTCTTTGACAATCTGGTGATTCGACCGGGTATCGGTTTGCCCGCTGGTTGCAACCCTGTAAACACATCAGAAAGCTGTAGCCCTTCCAGGGAAACGGGTTTAGCTTCCCTTACTTTATGCCACACTGATCGGGACATCAGTAGGGTATGGGACTCAGGCTTTGCCTGGATTTGGGTGAGATAGGCCTCCCGTTCTGGCTGATAGTCTAGGGAGGTGAGACGTAGGCTCTGGGGGGGGAAGGGCTGCAAGATTTTAGCCATCTGTACCATTAGCTCAGGATAAAGCCAGGTGTAGGCAGGATGAACCGTTAAGTCAGCTTGATGGGGTTGGTCCCCGTCGCGGCAAATAGCCAGCTTAAACTGGCCAATAGCCGCCTTGCGCTGTTGCTCAAAGACGTAGGCACTGATGGTTTCCACGTGGTTAACCAGGCGCTCGACGGTGACGGAGACGGTGGCCATCAGGTTCGACTGGAAGTCTTCAATTTGATGGTCAAACACCTGTCTCACCAAGGGGGGCATAGCTGCCGTGTTCAATTGGTAGAGGAGTTGGGCATCGGCATTGCTAATCGGTAGTAGGTTAGGCAGGTCGGGCTCCCGCTCTGCCAGATTAGTAATCTGGTCTGGCATTAGGGACCAATAGGTGGTCTGGGCCAGAGGTTGAAACCCAGTAAAACGATAAAGCCCCAGAGCAGCTTTGTGGGTAATATCAACTTCCAAAACCCAGTTTCTAGCCTCCCAGATAGCCTCAAAACAATAGCGCAGTAACTTAGAGCCCACCTCCATGAATCCGCTACCTGGAGCTTCTGCTGCGATGACAGCCTGGTTGATCACGACCTGCTCAACTTGCCAGGTGCTGCGGCTGCGATTGAAGGGGGCGACCTGGATGAACCCCAGCAAAACATTCTGACGTTCAGCAATGAAAATGATTGAACCCTGGGTTAAGGGGCGAGGAACCCAGCGTAGCAGCTTGAGAGGCGCATACCAGCGACGCTGGTAATCGACCCAGGCAGTAATGGCCAGGGTTGACTCGGAACCCCTATTGCCTGGCTCCAGGTCTTCGGCTCGCCATTGCTTAATACAATCTAAGTCGCGGTATTGTAATGGCCTTACCCCTAAGGTCGGGCTTGGTGTGGTCATGGGCGCCTTCAACCAACTGCCATAGTAACGTTGCCTGATAGCTAGTTTAGCCGGTTTTCAGAATTTCCACATCCACTCCACAGCCAAGGAATCCTGAGAAGTTGGGGAGGTAGGGGCTTCAGAATAGCATCGCCAGATTGTTTACAAAACTTATAATCTAAGGCAGGATGACACTAGGACGGTAGCTGTTTAGCTTTTATTCCGTTTACACGGATGTACTTTATTTTGTTTTGAGTTAATCCTTCTGTCCTGAGCATAGTTCAATAGCAGTGACTGTAATCACAATAGTTGGTTCAATGTCGCTTTTCCGCCGGGGTTATTTTTAGGACTCACTACGCCATGAGACATCTTTTGACCATTGAGCGTTTTTGTTTATACGGCCACCTGGTTGCTATGGCCTTTGGCCTGGCTGGTTTATTGTGGGTGGTTCCCCATCCCCAGATACTTGCCTATCTGCCAGCGGGTCAACAGCTGTTCCAGTGGAGTATGGCGGGGGGTGGAGTTGGTTATATCCTCCTGGGGACAGTGACTATGGCCCTGTATAGTTATCGTCGGCTGGGTCTTAGGGCTACCCTCAGTTTTGCCCTGGCGGCCGTGGGTATTTCTCTCACCAGTGAACTGTTGGGAACCAGCACCGGGTTTCCCTTCGGCCATTACAGCTATCTCAATGGTCTTGGCTACAAGGTGGCGGGTCTGGTGCCTTTTACCATTCCTCTCTCTTGGTTTTATCTGGGGTTAGCGTCTTTGTTGTTAGCTCGGGCCGGCTTGAGGGCTGGCCAGGGGCAGTCTGGGGGGCTGCGATCGCTGGCGGCTATCCTATTGGGTGCCGTTCTGCTCACCTCTTGGGACTTTGTTCTAGATCCGGCCATGAGTCAAACCGCCCTGCCCTTCTGGTACTGGCATCAGCCCGGTGCCTTTTTTGGCATGCCCTATCAAAATTTTGCCGGTTGGTTGGGCACTGGCGTGGTTTTTATGTCAGTGGGAGTAGGGTTTTGGCGAGTATTAAGGGTTTCGCCCCATGCCAGTGGCGATTCCTTGAATGTTCCCCTAGTTGTTTACCTGGGAAATTTTCTTTTTGCTTTAGTGATGAGTCTGGCGGCAGGGTTTTACATCCCTATTCTGATGGGCATTGTCACCGGTGCGCTGCCGGCGTTTCTCTGCTGGAGGTCCAGTCGATCTGATCTGGGTTCGGCGATCGTGCCCTCAGCCACTGACCTATCCCCGGTGCTCGATGCCTCAGTAACCACTTCTAGCATGGCTTCGAATAGGGCTTTTTAAATGGTGGGGTTATCGGCCTGGCTGCCTGAGCTTTCCTGGATTACCTTTTTTGCTAGTTTACTTTTAGTGGCTCAACTACTGGCCACGGCCATACTTCTGGCTCGCCTGATCCCTGGAATGCAGCGCCCTTCTCCACTGGTGGCTCAGGCGACTCACCCCGAGCAACTGGCCACGGTGTCGGTGGTGGTGCCCACCCTCAATGAAGTTGATCGCCTGGCTCCCTGCCTCCAGGGCTTAACCCTGCAGGGTTATGCGGTGCGGGAAATCTTAGTGGTCGATAGTCAGTCCACCGATGGCACCCAGGCCCTGGTCAACACCTTCCAACAGCAGGATCCTCGCCTCCGCCTACTCAACGATGGGGCTTTGCCCCCTGGATGGGTGGGTCGACCCTGGGCCTTGGACTACGGTTTTCGCCACAGCTCCACCGCCAGCACCTGGATCCTGGGGATTGATGCGGATACTCGCCCCCAAGTTGGGCTGGTGGCGGCTCTAGCCCAGGCCATGGAGGAGCAACACTATGATCTGGTATCCCTGGCGCCTCAATTTATTCTCAAGACCCCTGGGGAATTTTGGTTACAGCCAGCCCTATTAATTACCCTGGTCTATCGGTTTGGGGCGGTGGGCACAGTGCCGCCCACCAGTCAACGGGTGATGGCTAATGGCCAATGTTTCATGGTACGGCGTGACCTTTTAGAGCGTTTAGATGGCTATCAGGCGGCCCGGACTTCATTTTGTGATGATGTTACCCTTGCCCGCTATGCCGCGGCCCAGGGCGCCCGGGTGGGTTTTTGGGATGGGAGTAAGTTGCTCCAGGTGCGCATGTATGAAGGGATGGCGGAAACCTGGCGAGAGTGGGGCCGATCCCTTGATTTGAAGGACGCCTCCTCTCCACTCCAGCTTTGGGGAGACTGGCTCTTCCTACTGCTGGTGCAGGGCTTACCCTGGTTACTGACTCCTGCTTTGATGGCCCTTAAACTTAGCGGTGAGGAGAGCTGGTATCCGCCCCTGGCAGTCTGGCTCTGGTTAAACCTGGGCTTGTTGGTTCTACGTCTCGGGCTACAGGTGGCGATCGCCAGTTCCTACTGTTTTGATCAAGCACCCGGGCGCTGGGTTTTTTGGCTTTCACCCCTGGCTGACCTGGGGGCTGTTCTGCGCATCGGCCTATCTTCCTGGCGGCGACCGAACCAGTGGCGAGGTCGCCAATACCCTGAGCCATCCCCTAGCTCCTCCAGAGCGTAAAGGGGTGTTGCACCAGGTTGGAATTGCGGTAACGGGGATCGTCACTCACCTCTTGCCCCACCCAAGCAGGTAGATTTAGGGGTTGGTCAGGGCTAGTTAACTCAACCTCCGCCACCACCAAACCCTGGTTAGCGCCAAGAAATTCGTCCACTTCCCACACCAGATCGCCAACGGGGATGCGGTAGCGATATTTTTCAATTAAGGGCCCTTGGCAAAGGCTAGCCAGGAGGCTGGTGGCATCCGCCAGGGGGATGGGGTACTCAAACTCAGAGCGGACCAGGCCCTCGGTTGGTCCCTTGATGGTTAGATAGGCCTTCTCTCCCGCCACTCGCACCCGCACCGTCCCCTTACCCTGGGTTGGCAGGTAGCCCTGGCGCAACAGTACCCCCTGGGCGTCCGATCGCCAGGAGTCATCTTGGACTAGAAACTTTCGCTCAATTTCTACACTCAAGGGCTTTCACCTAGGCTAGGGGGATGGAGATAGAGAAAGGCCTCCAGGCTCCTGGCGTCGGGTTGGGCGGCCATGGCCCCCGCCTGGGTGGTGGTTAGGGCCCCCGCTGCACTGGCATAGCGGAGGGCGGCCACCAGGGGTTCTGGTTGTTCTAGCAGGGTCAACCCTCGCTGGCAAAGTTGGTGAATAAACCCCGCTAGAAAACTGTCTCCAGCCCCCGTGCTATCCTCAGCTTCGACCCTAAAGGCTGGAATATAGCCCTGGAGACCGGCGGCGGTGGCATAGTCACAGCCCTGGTCTCCAGCGGTAACCAGCACCGCCTTAGCATTGCCTAGTTGGGCCAGAATAGGGGCCGCTGTCGTGGATTGAAACAGCCATTCCGCCTCACTGTGGTTCAGCTTCAGGATATCAACCCGGTCTACCCAAGCTCGCACCATAGGGGGGGCCTGGTCAGGGTGGGGCCAAAACCCGGGTCGCCAGTTCAGATCCACCACGGTGGTCAGGCCATGGTCCTGAGCCCAGGCCAGGGCTTGATCCAGGCTTTGACGAAGGCTGGGGTAGGCCAGACCCAGGGTGCCCATCACCAGGTAATCGGCTTGAGAAAACCACTCTAGAGATAATTGCTGAGCATCCAGGTGAGCATCGGCAAAACTACCCGGGTCCGGTTGACTGAACCCAACGAAGGACCGTTCCCCATGGCGGTCTCGATGGACCAAGACAATGCGGGTCGGCCTGGGCGATCGCTGCACCCCAGCACAGTCCACGCCGGCTTGCTCCAGGATGGACCGCAGCTGGTCCCCCTGGTGATCGTCCCCCAGGCTACCGATAAAGCCCACCGCAGTCCCTAACTTAGCTAAACCCACCGCCACATTGGCCGGCGCTCCTCCCGGATAGTCTACCCAGAAGGGGGTATGGGGTTGGTCCCCATCGTAGCGATCGAAGATGCGATCGTATAAACATTCACCCAGACAAAGGACCTGTACAGTCATCGCGTAAATTAAAACCTCCTGGAGATCGATCCAGGCAGCGAATACTAGGACAGACGTCTCAATACATAGTCCGCCATGTCCAACAGAGCCTGGTGGGGGACGGAGGGAGGTAGCACCTGCAGACAGGTAACCGCCGCCTCAGCCTGCTGGGCCGCCAGCTCGCGGGCCTTAGCAATGCCGTTACTACTGTGGATCAGATCGATCGCCTGCTCAAAATCATGGCTTTGGGAGAATTCCCGCTCGATCAGGGCGGCCAGGCTTGGGTGTTCGGCCATGGCATAGAGTACGGGAGCAGTCAAGTTGCCGCTTCTCAGATCGGCACAGGCGGGCTTACCCAGCACCTGATCGGAGCTGGTAAAGTCTAAAATATCGTCTACCACCTGAAACGCTAAACCTAAATGGCGCCCATAGGCATAGAGCTGGTTAATAGTATTTTCTGCCATGCCGCTTAATACCCCTACGGCTTTAGCACTATTAGCGATCAGAGACGCGGTTTTGAAATAACTTTTCTCTAGATAGGCGTCGATCGATAGGCTGGTATCAAAGCGGTTAAGTCCCTGTTGAATTTCCCCTTCTGCCAAATCCATGATCACCTGGGATAGCAGTTTAACCACCCTAAGGTTATCCAGGTTAGCCAGGTACCAAGAAGCCTGGGCAAACAGAAAGTCACCAGCCAGCACGGCAATGCGATTGCCAAAGCTACTGTGCACCGTCGGCACCCCCCGCCGCACACTGGCTTCATCCACCACGTCATCATGAACCAGGCTGGCGGTGTGAATCATTTCAGTAATTTCCGCTAGGCGCCGATGCTTAGCGGAAATCTCTTGCCCGGGCAGGGTGGCTCTGGCTAAGAGAAGGACGATCGCTGGCCGGATACGCTTGCCCCCGGCCCCAAACAGATGTTCAGCGGCTGCAGAGAGAATGGGATGCCGTGCCCCCACCAGCCCCTTTAGATTTTGAGCTAGGAGGTCGAGATCGGTCTCAACCGGCGCGAAAAGAGAGGTTACTGAAGTCATGGACACCCGGCAAAGGCGGTGTAAGTTACGTTTGTTTACATTGTCTATTCCTATTCTAAGCTAACCCCAGGACAAGTGACGCCTTCCCCCAGTCTTTCCCCTCCCTAGGGAGTTTTTCAAGACCTTTTCCTGGCTTTTCTAGTTTTGCTAAGGGTGGCACAGGTAAGGCGGAGCATGTTACATTAAATTTAGAAATTAAACGATATAGAGAGCTTCTGAAGACTTCTGAGAGGGAAGTTTCAGTCAGTTCTTGCGGTATCTGAAAAGAAACCTCAAGGATTATCTAAGGGTTTAGTCTTTGACTGGGGCCTTAGGCTTACAGGTTCAGCCCTGAGAAGTTTGAGGAAGCTGAGAGGGTAACTGGAAACTCCGGTGGATATTTTTCTGGTGTTTCTTTTAACTCCAGGTAAGCGCTAAGGAGTCTACCTACAGTTAATCTAACTGGACTGGTAAGGATTTTTCCAGTGGTTTTATTCCATGACCGTCTAGCTACAGCAAGACGGCTTTCTCATATTGTCAGAACATTGAGTAAGGCTTCGGATCTCAGTCTATAGCGAAGCGTCCTGGCGGTTTTTTCCTTGACTGGATTGGCAACCGCCGAGTTACACAGTTAGCTTGGCCTGCAGGCGCGATAGCCTGGCAACATTGACCTCGGATTGCCCTGGTTAACGGTTGGTTGAGACTGAAGGTTGCTGGCGACCTATGGGTCTGCCGTTTTTGTTGGCAGGGGTTCGATGCGGTTATGGTCCTCGGCGTCAAATTTTGCGATTGTTAATGATCCGCCTGCAATGGTGTTGCTGCCGATCATGATAAGTCGTGGCTCGCCTACTGTTTATTCTGTCTCGTGCCCTCACTATTGCGGTCCTGCCATGTCTACCAACCTATCCCTAATTATCCCGGCTCTAGCAGTTACATACTTGCTGTTAATCTATGTGGGGCTCTCCTGGTGGATCAGAAGAGCGGGTGACTCCGGTCGGACCCACGGCTAGCCATAGTCTTGCCATGGGTAGGGGAGGCGGGGATAACAGGTCACAAGCCAGGAGGCAATCAAATCAGGCTAGTTAATTCTGATTTTTGAATTCCCTGTGGGCCAACATGAAGGAGACAGCGCCCCTACCTCCACAATTCGCCATAATGTTGCGACTTAGGCTGTTACCTCCTAAGCCTCCAACTGCCCGGAAGATCTAGGCAGAATGCCCACACCCTCGTAGACTGGACCTAGGCCTATGCAGTAGGGGGGTTAAATGGATATTCTTTTTGTGGCGGCGGAGGCGGCGCCCCTGGCCAAGGTAGGTGGAATGGGGGACGTGGTGGGGTCCTTACCCAAGGTACTGCGTCGCATGGGACATGACGTGCGGGTTCTCATCCCCTACTACGGCTTCCTCCCCGATAAGGTTGACATTCCAGCAGAGCCAGTGTGGCGGGGTAACGCCATGTTTAATGACTTTGCCATCTATGAAACCGTCCTGCCAGGGTCTGACGTTCCCCTCTACCTGTTTGGTCATCCAGCCTTTGACCCCCGCAAGGTTTATGCCGGTGAGGATGAGTTCTGGCGCTTTACCTTCTTTGCCAACGGGGCGGCGGAATTTGCCTGGAACTATTGGAAACCCCAGATCATCCACTGCCATGATTGGCATACGGGTATGATTCCGGTGTGGATGCACCAAACCCCTGATATTAAAACGGTCTTTACCATTCACAACCTTGCTTACCAGGGGCCCTGGCGTTGGCAACTGGAGCAAATTACCTGGTGTCCCTGGTATATGCAGGGCCACAACACCATGGCCGCCGCGGTACAGTTTGCCGATCGGGTCAACACCGTTTCCCCCACCTACGCCCGCCAGATCCAGACCGCCGACTACGGTGAAGACCTGGAGGGTCTGCTCTCCTTTGTCAGTGGCAAGTTGAGTGGCATCCTCAATGGTATTGACCAGGAGGTGTTTAACCCAGCGGTGGATAAGTATCTACAGCAGCCCTTCACCGCTGACACCTTAGACCAGCGTCGCCGCAATAAGGTGGCCATCCAGGAGGAACTGGGGCTGGAGGTGAATTCCAAGGCATTTTTAGTGGGTTTGGTGGGGCGCCTGGTGGAGCAAAAGGGGTTGGATTTGATTCTGCAAATCCTCGATCGCTTCCTCTCCTACACCGATGCCCAATTTATCTTGCTGGGCACGGGCGATCGCTACTACGAAACCCAGCTCTGGCAAATGGCCTCCCGCTACCGCGGCCGCATGGCCACCTACCTGCTCTACAGTGAGGGCCTGGGGCGCCGCATCTACGCTGGCGCCGATGCTTTCCTGATGCCCTCCCGATTTGAACCCTGTGGCATCAGCCAGTTGATTGCCATGCGCTACGGTTGCATTCCCATCGTCCGCCGTACCGGTGGTCTGGTGGATACGGTGCAGCACCACGACCCGGAACATCAAGGGGGGACCGGCTATTGTTTTGATCGTTACGAACCCCTGGATCTGTTTACCTGCCTGATTCGCGCCTGGGAGGGCTATCACTATAAGGACGCCTGGCGAGCCCTGCAGCAGCGGGCCATGGCCGAGGACTTTAGCTGGTCCAAGTCGGCGGTGGAGTACGTCAAGCTCTACAGCGGCATGCTGGGACTCCCCTACGAAGACCAATTGGGTAACCTGGGCCCGATCAAGGTTACCCAACCGGTGGGGGTTCCCCAGGGGGGAAATGGGGCTCGGGAATGGCGAGAGGGTGGTCGATAGACCTGGGTAGATAAAGGTGCCAGGAGTCGGTAGAAACAACCCTGGCACCTCCGGTAGGTTTACACCCTGGCTTCCTCCTTAACCAGCTTCTCCCAGCCCAGATCCTTGAGGCTGGTGTTGCGGCGTAGGGGTCGGGTGACCAGCTCCAGAATGTCCCGGGCATTACTAAACCCATGGATTTGGGCGAAGGTAAACTCCACCGACCACTTGGTACTGATCCCGCGGGCCTCCAGGGGGTTGGCGTGGGCCATGCCGGTGATCACCAGATCGGGCTGCAGGGCCTGGATGCGCTGAATCTGGTTGTAGTTATCGGGCTTTTCAGTAATTTTAGGTAGGGGCGTGCCCATTTCCCGGCAGGTTTGCTCCAGCAGAGCTAGTTCTGCAGCCTGGTAGCGCTTATCCATGTAGGGGATGCCAATCTCTTGAACCGTCATGCCACAGCGGGTGAGAAACCGGGCCAGGGAAATTTCCAGCAGGTTATCCCCCATGAAGTAAACCGACTTACCCCGAATAATCTGCAGGTAATCCTCCAGGGAGTCCCAAATTTTGGCCTCCCGTTCATCCAGACCCTGGGGCTCGATGCCAAAGACGGAGCAGATCTTCTCCACCCAGGCCCGGGTGCCATCGGGGCCGATCGGGAAGGGGGCGCCGATCAGCTTGCACTTACGGCGCCGCATCAGGGTGGTGGCAGTGCGGGATAGAAAGGGATTAATACCAGCCACGTAGTACCCTTCGTCAATGGTGGGCAACTCGGTGTAGCGTTTGGCCGGTAGCCAACCCGAGACCTTGATACCCTGCTTTTTCAGCTCCAGGCTGATCTGGGTGACAATCGGGTCGGGCACCGATCCAAACAACACCAGGGGGGGGTGGTCATGGTAACTGGTGGTTTCCGCCTCCACCTCTTCTTTCTTGCGACCAAAGTTGAGCAGCCTTTGCAGGCTATGGCGTTCGTCCTTCTCGGCGGGGCTGGTCACCTCGGCACTGGTGGGGCAGCGTTGGGCCATGGCCGCCAGCACCGTATCCTCTCCCTGGGTAAAGGCATAGTCCAGACCGTTGGCCCGGGCTACTACGATGGGGATACCGATTTCCGCCTCCAGGCGGGGGGCCAGACCCTCCAGGTCCATTTTAATGATTTCTGTGGTGCAGGTGCCAATCCAGACGATGACGGAGGGGTTGCGATCGCGCTTGATATCTTCACAGAGTCGCTTCAGCTCCTCGTAATCATTTAATTGGGCGGAAATATCCCCCTCCTCCAGCTCCGCCATGGCGTAGCGGGGCTCGGCAAAAATCATCACCCCCATGGCATTCTGGAGAAAGTAGCCACAGGTTTTTGTACCAATCACCAGGAAAAAGCTATCTTCAATTTTTTGGTAAAGCCAGGCCACGCAGCTAATCGGACAAAAGGTATGGTAGTTGCCGGTGTCGCAGTCAAATTCCAGGGCTTGGGGTTGGGTTTGGGCAAGGGTCATGGCAAGGTTGTAGGGTAAGGGACGGGCCACTAGGGCCGGGGTCTATCGTTCTCCCGATCGCCAACGCCGCTACAGGCATCATCGTCGTAGGTGGGGGTCACCGGCGATAGGGAAATCTCCGCCTCTCCTGGGCTGGGCAAGAACTCCTGCCCTGGGCTGGGCAACAATTTGTGCTCCTGTTCCAGGGCCTTGAGGGCCTCCACCGGGTTGATATTCAAACCCAGGGCGGCAATGATGTGATCGGGGCTATTACTGAGGTCCACCACCAGGGGCAGTAGGCTGGCCAGGTCCGGTTCCAGGGTGGCCAGGGTGCCTAGCATAAAACTGGCGGAGGGGCGGCGTTGGCCCCCAGCGTTTACCCAGATGCCCAATTTGTCTATCCACTGGCGGTTATGGCGGTAGTAGGTTAACCACTTTAGCCTGAGCGATCGCCGCAGTTCTTGACTATTCACAGATCCTCTTTCCAGGGCCCTGGACTGTCTCAACCGTCTATCCAGAGACTGATTAAACCAGAACTGATTAAACCAGAAAAGGGCCCGTCAAAGTCTAAAGAGGAACTGGAAATCGGGCATTGGGACGCTGGGGTTATACCATCATCAGGTCTAAATCCTCCAGGGGGGTCTGGGGCGCCCCAGCGGGGGGGTTTAGGTAGAAGTCCGAGAGCAGACTGAACAGGTCGCGATCGGCGGTTTCCTGGGGCACCACCCCCTCCGGCCGGGCCAGGATCTGGTCAGCAATATTCAGGTAATACTGGCACACCGGCTCCAGACCAGGATCGGTTTCCGCCATCTCAAACACCGTCTTGCCCTTCACCCGAGAGATCCGAATATCCTCAATCAGGGGCAGGATTTCTAGCACCGGCATGGGCACATGCTCCACGTACTTATCAATCAAGTCACGCTTAGCGGTACGGTTACCGATCAATCCGGCCAAGCGCAGGGGGTGGGTCCGGGACTTTTCCCGCACGGAGGCGGCAATGCGGTTGGCGGCAAATAGGGCATCAAAGCCGTTATCGGTGACGATCATGCAATAGTCAGAGTAGTTAAGGGGAGCAGCGAACCCGCCACAAACTACGTCGCCCAGCACATCAAAGAGAATCACGTCAAACTCGTCAAAGGCATTGAGTTCCTTCAGGAGTTTCACCGTTTCCCCCACCACGTAGCCACCACAGCCCGCTCCCGCCGGGGGGCCACCCGCCTCAACGCAGTGCACACCGCCATAGCCCTTATAGATCACGTCCTCTGCCCAGACATCCTCATAGTGGAAGGACCGTTCCTGCAGGGTATCGATAATGGTGGGGATGAGGAAGCCCGTCAGGGTAAAGGTGCTGTCGTGCTTAGGGTCACAGCCAATCTGTAAAACCTTACGGCCTCGTTTCGCCAGGGCAACCGAGATATTGCAACTGGTGGTGGATTTGCCAATGCCCCCTTTTCCATAGACGGCAAGCTTCAAAGGTTGGTGTTCCATAGGATGAGGATAGGTTAGTAGGGCGGATAGGGCCCAGCCTTACCCCAGGGGCAGATCGGTCCCTGGGGTAAGGCTGAACAATAGAACAAACTGGAACTACGCCGCTGATCTGACGCAGGCCAGGGTGTTTCGGCTGTTGCGATTATGCGACCAATACCAGGGACTTGAAAAGGGGACAGGAAAATGAACGATGGCGATAAAAGGTCATAAAAAGTCTATAACCACTCTATTTGGATCTGATTGGCTATAGTTAGACCTGAATCTAAAATAAGCAATCTAGAAGATTTTTACGTTACTTTTTATAGAAAATAGAAACAAAAACAAAATACCCTGGTTAAGGTCACCTCTTGCCGGATGGGGCTCAGGGATAGGTACCCCGGTGGGCAAGGGCCAGATCACTTGTCACGGGGATAGGGGCTAGCCAGGCCTAGTCCTAGGCATGGTTAGGGACCATGGTACTCCTGCGCCCTGGGGGTTGCCATGGGCTGTCACCCCTACCGCCTGGGCTGGGGCTGGGGGGTAAACTTTGGGACAATCAGGCCCTCTGGTGGTCAACTCCCCCACCCAGATTGATAGCTTTATCTATAGATTTGTAAAACTTCTGTATTTGTAAGCAAGTGTAACGGCTCCTGACTAAGGCTGGTGGTTAGGGTGTAGTTAACAGTGGCCCATGGTAACCGGGACAGAACCTCTCCATAACCGGTACGGTTCTACCCACCTGCTATCAGGGTTTCCCCTGTTACCTTAGGGATACCGTGAGTGGTTTACTTAACCCCAAGGTCAGCGGTGCATTCATGGGGGCTTGCGGTGGAGCTAGTTTTCTCGCTGATTGCGAGTCCGCTGACTTTACGTGACGTAGTTTTTACTCCTAGTCCGATGAGGTATCGCTGTGAACAATTCTTCCGGTAAAACTCCTGAACTTTTCAACGGCTTCAAAAACTCTGAGTACGGTAACTCCCTGATGCAGTACATTCATGCTATGAGCCCTGAAACCGTTGCTCAGCTCTCCAGTCCGGCGTCGGCGGAAGTCCAACAAATGATGGAGAACAATATCATTGGCCTCCTGGGGGGTTTACCGTCCCAACATTTTGATGTAGAAATCACCACTAACCGGGAAAGTCTAGGTCGCTTATTGGCCTCCGCCATGATGAGTGGTTACTTTCTGCGCGGCGCAGAACAGCGGATGACCATGGAGCGGGCCCTCTGCTTTGCTGAATCTGGAACTGAGGCGGAGTGAGCCCCAGCCCCCTGGACCCCCCAGCCCCTCGGGATGGGGAGGGGGGCTACCTGGTGAAGCGAGGCTTAGAACCGGGCTCAACCGCCTCTGGCGCGCGGGGTTCCCACCCAAATTACTCCGAGCTGCGATCGCAGCTCCTGACCTGGTATGAGAACCACGGCCGTTCCCTGCCCTGGCGCCAAACCCGTGACGCCTACGCCATCTGGGTTTCAGAAATCATGCTGCAGCAAACCCAGGTGGCAACAGTATTACCCTACTACCAGCGATGGCTGGCCCAGTTCCCCACCGTGGAGCTGTTGGCGGCGGCGGACCTGCAAGCCGTCTTAAAGCTATGGCAGGGGCTGGGGTACTACGCCCGAGCCCGCCACCTGCACCGGGCGGCCCAGCAGATTGTCCACCACCACCGGGGCCAGGTACCCGGTAACTTTGAGGAGATCGCGGCTCTGCCCGGCATTGGTCGCACCACCGCCGGCGCTATCCTTAGTGCTGCCTTTAATCTGCCCTACGCCATTCTGGATGGTAATGTTAAGCGGGTGCTAGCTCGACTGGTCGCTCTGCCGGTGCCCCCGGCTCAAGCCCTCAGCGACCTCTGGCAACTGTCGGAGCAACTCCTCGACCCCCACCGCCCTGGGGACTTTAACCAGGCCCTGATGGATCTGGGGGCCACCCTCTGCCGTCGCCGCCAGCCCGACTGCCACCGCTGTCCCTGGCAAGTATATTGCCAGGCCTATAATTTAAAGGTGCAATCGAAAATTCCCATGACCCGTCCTAAAGATCCCCTGCCCCATAAACACATAGGCGTAGCCGTGATTTGGAATAATCAGCGGCAGGTGCTGATCGATCAGCGCAAACCAGAGGGCCTGCTGGGGGGATTGTGGGAGTTTCCCGGCGGCAAACTGGAAGCTGGGGAAACGGTGGAGGACTGTATTCGCCGGGAGATTTTAGAGGAATTGGGCATCGTGGTGGCGGTGGGGGATCATCTCTGTACCATTACCCACGCCTACTCCCACTTTAGGGTCACCCTGGAGGTCCACCACTGTACCCACCTTAGGGGTGACCCCCAACCCCTGGCCTCCGATCAGATTCGCTGGGTGAGGGTAGAGGATCTGGCGGACTACCCCTTCCCCAAGGCCAACTTGCAAATTATTCAGGCCCTGGTCACCCACGGGGCCCACCAGTCAGGGCAGTAAGGGCGTTATAATTCTAAACAGTTTGACTGGATAGGGTGAGGTTTGACTATGAGTAGTCCCATGCTCCACGCTTTTTTTGTCGGTCGGGCCCTGGCGGAGGCCGTTAATGAGCAGGCCGAACATCTATTGACCAATTCCCTGAGTTGGCTCGGCCAGTTTGATGCCGAGCAACGAGAGCATCTGCGTCAGTTTACGGAGGAGGTGCTGGCTCGGGCTCAGCAGGCCGAAGCCGCCGCTGGCGCTTCCCCCACCTCCCCTGCGGCGGCCTCTGACCTTGAGGGCGGCGTTGATCTGCAGGCTACCATCGATACCCTGCGGGCGGAGGTGGCCCAGGTGCGGGTGGCTTTGCAGCAGTACCGTCACAACAACAGCCAGTCCTAAGCGTAGCTGCTTGATGCGGCCGTCCCATGTCCCCCCAGTCAGGAGTTTGAGTGTCCGCCACCTTTGACGCCGTTGGCCAGGTTAATGGAGCTTCCCCCCCCCCGGGGGAAGCAGGCTCGAACGCACCCTTTAACCCCCCAGCTATGAACGGGATGGAGGAGTTGGACTCCCCAGGGGAGTTGGAGGCGGCGAGTTTTGACCAATTCGATCCGGCTCCGTCCTCACCAGTAGTTACCAGGTCCACTACCTTAGCTGACCCGCCCCCCAGCTTTAGCGCCAACTCCTACCGATGGAATCGTGGCAGCTACTCCCGGCAACGACGGTTTGTGGATATTTGGGGCTTTGTGCTGCGGCTGCTGTCGGCCCGCTGGCTGTACGGTAAAGCCTGGAGCTATGGCGGCGGCGTGATTACCCCAGAGAAGCAAGCCCAACGACGACGGCAACTGGCGGTCTGGATTCGAGAAACCCTCCTGGATCTAGGGCCAACCTTCATCAAGGTGGGTCAACTATTTTCCACCCGAGCGGATATCTTTCCCATAGAGTTTGTGGAGGAGCTCTCTAAGCTCCAAGACCGGGTGCCGGCCTTCAGCTACGAGCAGGCCCGATCCATTGTGGAAACCGATCTGGGGAAACCGATCCAGACCCTCTATCGCCACTTCGATCCCATTCCCCTGGCGGCGGCCAGTCTGGGTCAGGTGCATCGGGCCGAACTACCCAGCGGTGAGGTGGTGGTGGTCAAGGTGCAGCGGCCGGGGTTGCGATCGCTGTTCACCATCGATCTGGCCATTCTTAAGGGTATTGCCCGCTATTTCCAAAATCACCCCTCCTGGGGGCGGGGCCGCGACTGGATGGGCATCTACGAAGAGTGCTGTCGCATCCTCTGGCAGGAGATCGACTACCTGAATGAGGGTCGCAACGCCGACACCTTTCGACGGAATTTCCGCAGTATTAACTGGGTGAACGTACCCCGGGTATTTTGGCGCCTCACCTCCTCCCGGGTGCTCACCCTGGAATATATGCCGGGCATCAAAATCAGCCACTACGAAGCCCTGGAAGCCGCCGGTCTGGACCGAAAACGGTTAGCCCAGTTAGGAGCCCAGGCCTACCTGCATCAGCTATTAGACAACGGCTTTTTCCATGCCGATCCCCATCCGGGTAACATTGCCGTTAACTCCGATGGAGCCCTGATTTTCTATGATTTCGGCATGATGGGTCAGATCCAGCCCTTCACCCGCCAGCGCCTGATGGGTACCTTTATGGGCATTGCCCAACGCAATGCTGACCAGGTGATGAGTTCCCTGATCGATCTGGGGGCCCTGGCGGAAATCGAAGATATGAGTCCGGTGCGCCGCTCAATTCAGTACATTCTAGATAACTTCATGGATAAACCCTTTGAGGAGCAATCCATTGAAGCGATCAGTGACGATCTGTACGCCGTAGCCTACGACCAACCCTTTCGCTTCCCAGCCACCTTCACCTTTGTGATGCGGGCTTTTTCCACCCTGGAAGGGGTAGGGAAGGGGCTTGACCCAGAGTTTAACTTTATGGAAGCGGCTAAGCCGTTTGCTGCCCAACTTATGAATAGCAATCCCACCGATGGACCCAATAGTTTGCTGGGGGAATTAAGTCGCCAGGCTGCCCAGGTTAGTAGCTCAGCCCTGGGTCTACCCCGTCGCCTTGAGGACACCCTAGACCGCCTGGAACGGGGCGACATTCGCCTGCGGGTACGGTCGGTGGAAACCGATCGCATCCTCCGCCAGGTGGGCGGGATCACCATGGCCAATAACTATGCCATTTTATTGGGGGCGTTTAGCCTCTCCGCCACCGCCCTCCTCTTCTCCAACTGGGTCTGGCTAGCCGCCATTCCTGGGGTTTTGGCCGTGGCCGCGGGGGTTGCCTTTCTACGAGTGCTGATTAAAATTAATCGAGCAGACCGGATACCCTAGGTATACGGCGAATGCCAGTGCCCACAAACCCCTAAGCCATTGATGTCATGGTGCCTGGGTTAGGTAGGGGAGAGGCCTAAGTACCCTATGGGAGATCGCCGAGCCTCTGCTAGGCGTTCCCCCTGGCGCTAAGACAGGTAAGTTAATGTTGAAGATCATGGGCAGCCACTTCTCAGGAGTATCGGATCGGGGGTTGCTACGGGATAGCAACCAGGATCACTACTACATTGACGGAACTGGCCGTTTCTTCATTTTGGCCGATGGCATGGGCGGCTATGCCGGGGGAGAGGAGGCCAGTCGGCTGGCAACGGAAACCATTAAGACCGTCCTGGAGGACCATTGGACCGGGGAGCAGTCGACGGTAGATCTGCTGAAACAGGCCCTAGGGGCAGCTAATGCCAAAATTTTAGAACAGCAGCAGTGCTATCCGGAATGGGCCGACATGGGGACGACGGTGGTGGTTTTGGCCTGTCGACCCACCGATGCCCAACCCTGGTGCGCCCACGTCGGTGACTCCCGTCTTTACCGCCTGCGGGGCAACCAACTGGAGCAAATCACCGAAGACCATACCTGGATTGCCAGGGCGGTGCGAGCCGGGCAATTATCACTCGATCAAAGTCGCAACCATCCCTGGCGCCATTTGTTATTTCAGTGCTTAGGTCGGGAGGATCTCACGGAGGTTGATATCCAACCCGTTCCCTGCCAGAGGGGCGATCGCTTCCTGATCTGTAGTGATGGGCTGACCGAGGAGCTATCCGATGTCCTGATTGCCGATCTGATGATTACCCTACCCAGTTGTGAGGCGGCGGCCACCGCCCTGGTCAACTCCGCTAAGCAGGAGGGAGGCCGGGATAACATCACCGTGATCCTCTTCAACCCGGACTAGTCAACCCCTTTCGTTACCGAGGACAACAGCAGCACCATGGCCGACTCCCTCTCCCAGCAAATTCAAACCTTCTATGACAGCTCCTCCGGTCTCTGGGAACAGATCTGGGGAGAGCACATGCACCACGGCTACTATGGCCCCCGGGGCGATCGCCGGGTTGATCGGCGCCAGGCCCAGGTTGATCTGATTGACCATTGCCTAACCTGGGCCCAGGTCAACCAAGCCGACACCATCCTTGACTGTGGCTGCGGCATTGGCGGCAGCGCCCTGGTGCTGGCCAGCCGTTTTAACGCCCGGGTAACGGGTATTACCCTGAGCCCAGTCCAGGCCCAGCGAGCCACGGAGCGGGCTGAGGCCGCCAACCTGGGGAGCGATCATCCCCCCTGTGCCAGCTTTCAGGTGGCGGATGCCCTCCATACCCCCTTTGCCGATCAAAGCTTCGACCTGGTCTGGTCGATGGAAAGTGGCGAACACATGCCCGACAAGGGGGCCTTTTTGCAGGAATGCTACCGCCTTTTAAAACCCGGCGGCAAGCTACTGATGGCCACCTGGTGCCACCGTCCTACGGATTCCCTGGGGGGGCCCTTAACCCCGGCAGAACAGGGACAACTCCACTGGATTTATCGGGCCTACGGCCTGCCCTACGTGATCGCCCTGCCAGACTACCAGGCCCTGGCCAAGGACTGTGGCTTTCAATCCATCCAAACCGCCGACTGGACCGAGGCGGTGGCCCCCTTTTGGGACGCCGTCATCGCCTCAGCCCTGAGCTGGGAGGCCCTGGTGGGGTTAGTCCAGGCGGGGCTGCCAACTATACAGGGAGCCCTGGTGTTGGGCGCGATGCGCCAGGGTATGGCCACTGGCCTAATTCGCTATGGTCTTTTACAGGCAGTGCGGTAAGTTTCCGGCACTCTCCTGCTGGTCGCTGAAATCCGTACCGCCAGCCAGCCCCAAGCTTCAGAAACCAGTGTTTCTAAGCGTCTATTGGCGCTGCAGATGGCAGTCAACATTAACCATCGATTGCTGGATTAGGAGATCTGGAATCTCTGGAAATGTTAAAGAAGAGATATAGCTAACCCCAAGCCCCCATAGGCTAGGTCAGGCAATCCGGCTACCAACGTTCAGACTGTCGTTGATCGGCTGTCGGCCTAGTTAGCCCCAAGCCCTGGTACTCCAGGTAAGACCGCAGGTTGGATTTGCGAAGGGGATGCCCCGTAATCTCAGAGAGTTGTTTCCAGAGACTGGACCCTACTGTTTTTATGTATCCGAGGGAGCGATGGGTAGCTGCAGCCATTTGGCTGTAGTTTTCTCCCTGGAGTACCCCAGTAAGAATCCGGGTTTCGATATCCGTGAGGGGATGGCCAGTTTTATCCATGCATAGCTGACTTAGCCAGGCGATCGCCGTTGCCACCGTCCCCAAAGAGGGGTTGGCGGTAGAGACTGGCAGGGACTGATCCCTGCCAGTCTCTACCGCTGGGCTGGGGTAGCAGAGTTGGAGGAGATGCTGAATCTCAAGCAGGCGTTGCCTCTCCAGGTATTGAATTGACGACCACTGGGGCATGGATGTCTCGGACGATTTACCCACTCCGTAATGTTGTACCAGATAGTCGGCTAAAGCCAGCATCAGTGAATCTGAATAGCTGCCCCCCATCAACAGATGGGCCTGCCGATGAGGTTCTGAAGCAATCACCAGGGTCAGGGCTATAGCCAGATGGTAGAGCACAGTATCCTGCATACCCAGGGTTAACCTTAACTCTGGTTTATCTCCCAGACCGGCGTTGGTGGCCATGACTCGGATCAGGGTAATGGGCAGGTTAAACAGGTTGACCTTAAAGGGCCGATCACTCATTATTCCGTAGGTTACCCCAGCGGGAATCAGGCATAGACTAGCTTTGACGTAGGTTTCAGGGCGGGAGGATTGCGCTGCAATTTGTACCTGGCAGTTGACCTGACCCTCCCCATCAAAGAGCAGCAGGGAGTGGTGCTGGGGGGAATTGAGTTGAAGCCACTGCCCAGCTGGCCAGGGATCGTAGTGATTGACGGTGACTGGAATTTGAAGCAAGGAGGGGAATGACGATAACATAAATATGGCGATCTTTATCAGCAATAACTTGCCGTAAACAGGTACCAACTCTAAATAGAATTACTTTTAATGTTCTTCCAATCCTAGTGATAAACGAAAGATGGGAAAGTACGAAAAGTGCTTTTTAAGCCTGACTGATCCATGGCTTTAATCAATTGTCAATCTCGCAAATAATCAATGCTAGATATAGCGGTTTTCGATATAGCGGATTTCGTCTGAATGAAGTACACGGAGAGCCCCCTAGCCCCCACCTCGCGTAGCGGCCCGGAGGGCATATTTTGGGGGCCTTTGAGAGCAAGTCTACCAGCCAAATACTTGTGTGTACTTAGTAGTCTTGATCAAGGGGGGCAGGGGGGTGTTTACACCGCACTTCACCCAAGTGAAATCCGTTATAGTCAACCTTATCTCTCAAAGGTGATGGGATGGTGCCAGATTTAGGGCAGCCCATTGGCGGAGGGCAAGGAATTGGTCGGTGGCATAGGTTGCGAACCATTAATCAACTCACTGAGGCCATTCCCTATGGTCAAGTCCAGTTCCTTCAACTAGATACCAACCTGCTTGAGGCGAACCTGGGGTTTTATGCCTGGAACGGGTTTGAGATCCTATTCGGTCAGTCTTCCGCTCCGCTACAAGTACAGGGGAATCGTTCACCGGGTTTTGTTAACTTCAATTTTAGCCTGTCCTCCCATACGGATTACCGTATCGCCCAAGGATACCGGGTTTCCCACCTAACGGTGGGAGGTTTGCACCCCGACTGGAAAATTAATATGGTTTTACCGGCTCAGATGGTCTATGCTAGCCTGCGAATTTCTCGCCAATTACTGAGAAATTATCTAGCCGCCATGCAGCGGTTTGACCTTGAGCAGGTGCTTCAGGATCACCATTTTCTCCATCTGCCCCAGACACTGCCGCCGGTGATCGCCTACCTGAAACAGGTCAGACAAGCCTTGCTAGAGCAGCCTGAAATTTTGAGATCACCCCAGCAAGCCCAACTGCTCCTAGACGACCTGGTGCCCCTGTTGGTCAATACTATCCCCCCTGGGGGGCAAGCCTCGTCGTCCCCTGTGTCTAGCCTGGCCCGCTACCAGCTGGTGCGGGAGGCAGAGGATTATATCATGGCCCACCTACAGGAGCCCCTGACCCTAAAAGACCTCTGCCAGGCCTTGCACTGTAGCCGTCGTCCCCTGTTCTATGCCTTTGAGGAAGTCTTTGGGGTGAGTCCCATGGTTTACTTGAAGGCTCGCCGCCTCCAGGCCGTGAGATCGGCTTTACAACTCGCCGACCCTGATCAGGTTGGGGTTATGGAGGTGGCCAGGCGGTTTGGCTTTTGGAGCAGCGGTCACTTTGCCCGGGATTATCAGCGCTGCTTTGGTGAACGCCCCCTACTCACCCTGAAGCGGACCCTGCCCCTCTAGTGAGGGTTGTCGGTTACAGTCAATGTTGAGCAGGCGTTCTGGGCAGTCAGTCGCCGCTCCCCTACAGGTGGCTCCGGTTCTAACCATGGATAGGTTAAAGCCATTCAGGGAGGTAAGGGTTTACCTCCCTGAATGGCCTTGCATCACCTTAAAAACAGTCTCTGACTTTAGAGGTGTTTCTGGGTTCCTGGCCTAGCGGGGCCGACCGGCTGGGCAGTCAATCAGCCGAACCGCAGCGGCGGCGGTGTAGTCCCGCAGAGCATTACTGTCGGGGGCAAAGCTGCTCCCAGTCTCATTTAAGGGGCTGGCAATGGCGCAATAGCCCGCCATCTGTTGAATGGCGTTGGCTCCCCAGTGCCCACTAATATCCGAGAAGACAACCGGATTACTAACGTTGGGGGGCACCATGGTGGTACCCAGTTGGCTAGCTGGGGCATTGGGGTCAGGGGCAACGGAGTTGACCCGAGCCAGGGCCAGCTTCTGGAACATGGCCATCAACTGGGCCCGGGTGACGTTATCCCCAGGCCGGAAGTTACCGGTTTCAAAGTCGCCAGTGATTAAGCCCAACTGCTTAGCTTGGGCAATTTTCACCGCGCTCCAGCGATTAGCGGCCACATCCGGGAAGGGGGCACTATAGACCGACTGGGGTAGACCCGCCAGCATAGGGGAGGATAGGATCCGTCTGGCCGCTTCCATCACCACGGAGACTGCCGCTTCCCGGGTGAGGGGGTTGCTGGGTCGGAAGGTGCCATCCTCAGCAAAGCCGGACATTACCCCTAAATCCGCCGCTCGCTCAATGTCAGCGGCATAGCGGTTGCCGGCAATATCCCTAAAGCTGGCGGTGACCGGGGGCGGCGTGGGTGGCGTGGGCGGCGGGGTGGTGCCGCCACCCCCGGTGGTGGTGCCGCTCTGGAGCTGGGCCAGGGTGAGGTCGTTGGTAAAGTAGACCAGGTTAGAGCTCACCACCTGCCCTTCGAAGGTGCGCTTGGTCAGGTACCAACCCGGATCCAGGTGGATTTGGGTAAAGCGGGTGGGGCTGATGCCACCGGTGCGACCAATGGTGATGCGATCGCGGGCGGAGGCACTGGGGGCAAACTGTAGCAAAAGTTCACCGTTGCGCTCGTTAACCTCAAAGCGAGGGCTGGCCACATCCTCACCATTCAGCCGCACACTGTAGCCATTGCTATCCTTCTGAACCCGGCAGGTACCGCTGTAATCAAAGGTATTCCACAGGTCATTCACCTGGGTGGGGCGGGCACTGGCGTTGACCAGGCTCCAGCAAGCGGGGGTGGATTTGATCTGCTCCACCACCACCAACTTGTAGGGTTGCACGGTGGTGCCTGGGACCGCCACCACTAAAAAGTTAGCCGCGTTAACGGCCACATTGCCAAAGTTTTGGGCCAGCAGGGCACCCGCTCGGGGCCCCAGGGGTTGGATGGGTGTCTGGGATGTCACCGCCCCAACCGGGACGCTAGCACCCACTAGCCCCAGGGTGGCGGCGGTTAGCATCGCGGCCTTAAAATTCGTTAACAAAGTCATGGTCAGCTTTCCTAAATAACTCATGCAAAAAATCACGCCACAGGAGGGCTGCAGCGCCGGGCAGCAGGGGAGTCCTCCACCATTACCCTTTTCCGTTAACGACCATAAGAAGGTATAGCTGGAACCACCGGGGACGGGTTAGAGCCGCCTGAGAGGGCCCAAGCCAGGTTGGGCTCTGACGGATCAGCCCTGTCCTAAGGGTTGTGACCAAAGCTATCCTAACCACCATAGTTGTCTAGAGACCGATTGTCTCAAGACACAAAACAGGATGATACAACAGTCTGTTAGCTATGAGACAATTCGCCCCCATTCTAGGTCCACACCGTTGGTTAGCCCCGCTGATTCCCCTAACTGATTTAAGATTTTTCCTTAATTTGTGCCAGTGAGGGCGCCTGGGATTGGCTGAGGTCGTTACCCCGCTGGGGTAAACCATGGACCCGCAATAGGTCCGCCAGGTCAGCACAGTAGGGCGTCAGCCCAAAGCTAGCCGGGCTAACAGCCCCCTGGTAAACAAACTGGGGATGATTCAGGCAATAGTAGTCCCAGGGGGCCATCTGCACCCTAAACAGAGTGATGAGGCGATCGGCCAGCCACAGGGACAGGGGAATGCGAAACCAAATCGGTTGCCCCAGGTAAGCGCAGGTTTGCTCCACCGCCTGGTCTACCGACAGGGGGGAGTTACCCAGGACGTATTCTCGGTACCCCGTAGTGGAGGGGTGCTGGAGCAGGTAGTGCACCACGGTAGCAATGTCCTGGGCGTGGGCAAAGTGAAAGCCGGCTTCGGCCCGAAAGAACCGGATCAGCCCCACCCAACGGGTCACATCCGCTAGACCGGCGGAGATAAAGGAATAGGGTTTGTCGGTGTCACCGCCAAACACCAGGGTCGGGAAAACGGTGGTGATTTTAGGGTACAGCGCCAACTCCGGTAGGTGGTGGTGGCAGGCGTACTTGCTACGAATATAGTCGGTGCCAAACTGATCAGCGGCCTCCAAAGGCTGGGATTGGGGGTCAAGAATACTGGCGGTGGAAAAGTAAATCACCTGCTGACAGCGCTGGGGATCAAGCAGACCCATCAGGGTGAGGTTGTTATCCACGTTGGTGGCAAAGACGTAGTCAGCATCTCCCCCCCAGGCCGCCGCCGTTAAGATGGCCAGGTCCATGGTGCGCAGCAGATCAGCGTACTGTTGAATATCCCCTAGCCCGCCGGGCAGAATCTGGACCCGAGGGTCTTGCTTCACCGGCAACTGGAGTTTCTCGGGATGACGCAGCAGGAGAAAGAGGTCATAGCGATCGCTGGCTAGCAGCTGCTCCAGAATGTAGTGGCCAATGCAGCCACTGCCGCCGGTTATAAAAACCCGTTGGCGAGGGGGGGTGGCGGAGGTCAGGGTGGTGTTGTCCAAGGCTTGCCATCTCAAGGGATTGGGTGAGCCCCCCTATTTTGCCCTGATTGCGGCTCCGATCCAAGGGATCAAAGCCTATTTCCCAGTCTGTTTGCCCATCCAGTCCCCGATCAAGAAATTCCACAGAAACCCCTGGTGAAACTTTTTAGATCGGTGAAATTCTGATTAAACGCCCTTGAGTTACCTCATTTAACCCATGACAGGTCAGTATAACTAGGTTTAGTAAATAATTATACAAGTTCCTAAGGCATGTATCAGTATCACTCACCCACTCTGATTGACCTGGTTCGGTCCAGTCACAGGGGTTCAGCTCAACAGGCCGGCTTTTCCCTGATTGAACTGGTGGTGGTGATATTAATTCTCGGTATCCTTGGCGGCATGGCCTGGCCAACGGTATTAAACCAGGTGGCCCGCTCCAAACAGGCCAGAGCCCTCCATGCCATAGGAGCCATGAGTCGAGCCCAACAAAGCGATTTCCACGAGCAGTTGCGCTTTTCCGAGAGTATTGACGAGCTGGGCTTTAGTTACCTGAATCAAGGGGACAGTGACTACCAATACAGTGTCACCCCCGTTAATGCTCGAACCACCACCATTGTGGCCAATCCCGAGGATAGTAGCTTGCTGGGGTACACCGGCGTAGTCTTTGTCAATCGCGATGGCCAGCAGAACCTCACCCTGGCCTCCCTGGTGTGCCAGGGTGATCACCATGCCGGTGCCCCCCAACCAAAGGTTAAAACCGCCCCCAACGGCCAGGTGGAGGTGACTGGTTGTAATCCCCTTTAGCCCCAGACTGGGATGGCTTTACAGCGGTTACTGATGGAGGAATAGACGCTTGGCCGCCCGGGTAAAGGCCACGTAGCACAGTTGGTTACGCTCTACGATATTGCGGTTAGCGGCCATGGAGGGGATATCTACGAACACATCCTGAAAGGTGGATCCCTGACTTTTGTGAATGGTGAGGCTGTAGGCATAGTCAACGGTGTGAAACTGCTGTTGCAGGTCCCAAAACTCCATCCAGCGCCTTTCCTGGGCCAGAAAATTGAGTCGGGCTTGAAACTCCGCCTGGCCCGACTCGTGTAACACCCGCAGGGTACGGTACTCCCACTCCTCGGTTTCCACCTCCAGCAGCCATATCGGCCATTCCCCCTCTCGCCCTCGGGCCACCTCCAGCACCTCACACTCGGCGGAGGTGGGCAAAATAATCGATTCCTCCTGCAGGCAGGGATTGAGGGCAATCAACCGTTCCCCCGGCACAAACCGTAGGGTGTTAGGACCGTAGATAGCTCGCCGGATTAACCGATTGAGCTGCTGCACCCGCCTATTGGTGTAGGCCAGAGCTCTCACCTGGTCGGGGTTTTGTTGGTAGGCTTCACTGCTAAAGGCCCGCACCAGCAGGGCCTCCCAGGTTGCTCGGGGCAGGACAAAACAGCCCTCGGTGTAGGTGGAGTTGGTATCACTGCAAAAGCGGGGCAGTTGGGGCCGATCCAGGTGACGACGCAGGTCTTCGGCAACTACCCCGATGGCACCACCGTAGCGCACCACTTCCGTCAGCTCGCTACGCTGGAGAATTTGCCCAAAACAGGGGGATTCTGGCTCATTCACCGGGGGCAACTGGGCCGGGTCACCGACAAATAGAATCTGGGTGCGCTGGTAGAGGTTGGCCACCGCGTTCACCAGCAGGTCCCAAAGCTCCTGATTAATCATGGAGCATTCATCCACGATCACCAGACGGTAGCGATCCAGTTGGCTGGCCTGGCGCCGATCGCTCTGGAACACCTGCTTACCGGTTTCCTCGTTGATCTCCGGTCGCAGGCCCAGCAGCTTGCAGCAGGTCATGGCCTCAATCTGCAGCCGCCACTGGGCCGCCATCAGGGTCAGCACCTTGGTGGCCTTATTACTAAAGGCGGTGAGGACGATGGGGCGATTGTCCCCCCGTTGCCGCAACCCCTGGATAAACACCTGGAGCAGGGTGGTTTTGCCGGTGCCCGCATAGCCGGTCAGCAGGTGTAGCTTTTCATCCCCCTGCACAAAGCCATCGAGGGCCTGCAGAGCCCGCTGTTGCTCAGTCGTCAGGGAGAAGGCCCGATCGCCAGGGGGGCTGGAAGGCAACGGAGACAGGGCCATGGCGAAGAGGGATGGACTGACTTCTATGGTAGTCAACATTCCCCCCCTTGGGGAAAGGGGTAACAGCAAACCTGAAAAATCATCAAAAAAGCGGGGCCAGGCGCCAGGCAGGGCTTAGACTGGGTCGGTCGAATTAAGCTGTAAAGATCATGATCAGAAAATACCTAGCTTTGGCAGCCATCACCTTAGTAGCTCTGGTGGGGGTAGGCCTAGGCCACACCGGAGGGCTGAGCCGGGTCATGGCTGCGGTCCCCCTGGCCACAGCGGCCTTGCCCCCCAGCCTGGAGCCGGCGGTGCTGAATGGGCGACCGATCCATGTGTTGTACGTCACCCGTAGCCAGGACACCGTACTGGTGCGCTGCTATCCGGGCTTTACCCCCCAGTTGCAGGTGCGCCCGATGGGGGGCAACCCGGGTCAGACGGAGGGGGTGCTGACCTGCACCAGTCCCGTGGGTCAGTAGATAGAAATTTTTCTACCGAAAGAATAGAGTGACCCCAGGATTCAATGTCCTATTGTTAACGACTGTTGCAATCGGGTTACATCCTGGGGGATCGGCCCACCGGCTTAAAACTGGCATGATAGGATGCCTTTCGTAGCGTTTTTTGATGGGGGATACCTATCCGTGTCCATTCGGGTAGCCGTAGTAGGATCGGGTCCGGCAGGCTCCTCAGCCGCCGAGACCCTGGTGAAGGCTGGAATTGAAACCTATTTATTCGAGCGCAAGCTAGACAACGCCAAGCCCTGCGGTGGCGCTATCCCCCTCTGTATGGTGGATGAGTTTGATCTGCCCGCCAATATTATTGACCGGCGGGTGCGGAAGATGAAAATGATCTCCCCCTCTAACGTGGAGGTCAACATCGGTAGCACCCTCAAGGACGAAGAATACATCGGCATGTGCCGCCGGGAGGTGCTGGACGGGTTTTTGCGCGATCGCGCCGCCGGTCAGGGGGCTAAGTTAATTAACGGCACCGTCCACACCCTGGAAATGCCCCAGGGGGACAACCAGCCCTACACCCTCCACTACACCGCCCATCGGGAGGATGGCCTGGTGGGGGAAAGCCAGTCTCTCCAGGTGGATGTGGTGATTGGCGCCGATGGGGCCAACTCCCGCATCGCTAAGGCGATTGACGCCGGCGACTACAACTATGCGATCGCCTTCCAGGAGCGCATCCGTCTGCCCGCCGACAAAATGGCCTACTACGAAGACCTGGCGGAGATGTACGTGGGTAACGACGTGTCCCCAGATTTCTATGCCTGGGTGTTTCCTAAATACGACCACGTGGCGGTGGGTACGGGCACCATGCGGGTCAACCAGGCCAAGATTAAACAGCTACAGGCCGGCATCCGGGCCCGGGCTGCCCACCGTCTGGAAGGGGGGGAAATCATCAAGGTGGAAGCCCACCCCATTCCCGAACATCCCCGCCCCCGGCGGGTGGTAGGCCGGGTCGCCCTGGTGGGGGATGCGGCCGGCACCGTCACCAAATCCTCAGGGGAAGGCATTTACTTCGCCGCCAAGTCGGCCCGCATGTGTGCTGAAACCATCGTAGAACTGTCTAACCAGGGCCAGCGGATTCCCACCGAAGCGGACCTGAAGCTCTACCTGAAGCGTTGGGACCGGCAGTACGGTATGACCTACAAGGTGTTGGACCTGCTGCAGACCGTGTTTTACCGCTCCGACGCCAGCCGGGAGGCCTTTGTGGAGATGTGCTCTGACATTGACGTGCAGAAGCTCACCTTCGACAGCTACCTCTATAAAACGGTGGTACCGGCGAATCCGGTGGTGCAGATGAAGATCACCGCCAAAACCCTGGGTAGCCTGATCCGGGGCCATGCCCTGGCCCCCACCCGCAGTTGGTAGGCAGGCCAGTTACCCAGGTATGCTTGCCTGGGTAACCATCCTCGGCGGCGGTGTCATCCCCATGACCAACCAGACCCACTACCAAACCCTGGAGGTGGCGGAAACCGCCACCCAGGCGGAAATTAAACAGGCCTACCGGCGGCTGGTGAAGCAGTTTCACCCCGACAGCCAGACCCAGCCCACCGGCCACGATCAGATTGCCCGCATTAACCAGGCCTACGAGGTGATTGGTGACCCCCAGCGTCGCCAGGTCTACGATCGCCAACGGCAGGGCTGGGGATCTGGGGATGCGGCGGTGGCCGCCAGTCAACGTGCCCAACGCACCGCTGACCTGCAGGACCTCTACCGCCAGCAACGCCAGGCTCACCAGGGGGCCGACCACCAGCGCCAGAATTGGCTCAAGCAGGTTTACCTGCCGGTGGATCGGTGGGTGGGCAAAGTCCTGGCGCCGCTGCGGGCGGAGATCCGTCAGCTTTCCGCCGATCCCTTCGACGATGAGCTGATGGCGGCCTTCCAAACCTACCTGGAGCATTGTCGCGACTGGTTAGGCCAGGCTCGCACCCGACTGGAGTCGGTGGTCAGCCCCCCTGGCCTGGCCGGCGTCACCACGGACCTGCACCACTGTCTGGGGCAACTGGAGGATGGCGTGGAGGAAATGGAGCGGTTTACCCTCAGCTACGAAGAGTCCTACCTGCACACCGGTGAAGAACTGTTTCGCATTGCTCGCCAGCTACGCCAGGAGGCCAGGGACCGCATTAAACCGCTGGCTTAGGTTCTAGCACTGGCTTGCCTAACGCCGGATGGATTTGGCCTGGTTTTGAGGATTAGGCCTCAAAAACGATTTCTTCATAAAGTTGTTCGATGAACACCCTCAGGTCGATACTTTTGAGTTCGACATCGAAAACACGGCCCTGACCGCCCCGTAAATGCATCTTAATTAAACTGGCCATATTTAACTTGATTGCACTATGGTTTTGTGTACCCCCTGTCATCCCATAGACGCGACCATCGATGAGTTCGTGTCTATTGAGGTCACTCTATGATGTACCCCGGAAACTGTACAGGGAAATAAGATAGAGTCGCTGCCGAGCAATTCAGTAGCCATACGGAGATTAACAGGAAAA
>Ga0208465_1000030_pt1 | contig 55192 bp, 44 predicted proteins | sample LakMenEpi31Aug10_FD_150749 | JGI IMG/M metagenome (GOLD analysis project Ga0208465, IMG submission 150749) | Freshwater microbial communities from Lake Mendota, WI - 31AUG2010 deep hole epilimnion (SPAdes) | ecosystem: Environmental > Aquatic > Freshwater > Lake > Epilimnion/Euphotic zone ...
GGGTGCATCCCAGTTTTGCAGCCCTCACCCTAAATCCCTCTCCCAGAGCGGGAGAGGGACTTTGAATCCGGTTCCCCTTCTCCCTTTTTGGGAGAAGGGGTTAGGGGATGAGGGCAAACTTACAAAAGTGGGATGCTCTCGAACACCGTGTTCCCCCCTGACAATGCCCTAAAGACCTGGTTGGGTCATGCGCCCAATTGCTTGCTATCCAATCCAGGCATAGGAAAATATTTCGAAGCTTATTGAGGCTACCGAATTAGGCAAGCGTAGTGCTTCCGGGCATTCAAAATCTTGCTCAGAGGTTGTTGGAAAAGGGTTGTCCCAGGTATAGTTTGTCGCCAAGAGTCCGGCAAAATGTTGAATTCCACACAGATTATCCTACTTCATAGGTATAGTTTCAGACCCTCTTGAGCTTTTGAAACAACCTCTCAGACTGGCCTTGTTGGTCGCCCGTAAGAGGGCAGATCGGTTTACCGCCAGATAATCAACCCATTTGTTTTCAAAGTGTGTGAATTGGGGAGTGATTGCCTGGCGATTCAGAGGCAAGAGCCATCCGCCGAATTAACATTTAGATACCTTTCCTCAGATAACTAAAGACAAAAACAGGCTCCATCAATACAGAATCACGAGCCCTGCAGAAGCCTATAGCCCACAGCATTGCTAGCTTCGTCCTGGATAGAATACTTCTGTTTGAGGAGAATTGGTATGACTGTATTGTGGATCAAAACTAAGCCGTTTTCTGAAAATTATCTATAATCGTTTTATAACCATAGTGATTAACCAGACGTCAGGTTAATTAGGGTGTTAGTTGTTTATCCCCTAGAGTGGAAGCATGGCAGTCAAAAGCGTAGAACCATTGGTCGGCAAAGAACTTCTGGCGCGGGTAAAGGAGATGGGAGGACTCTCTAAACGCGAGATGGCACGGGAATGTGGTTACTTTTCCTTTACTAAAGATGGCGAAACCCGGGTAAATCTCTCGGAGTTTTATGATGCCCTATTAACCGCTAAAGGCATTCAGCTCGAGTCAGAAAAGGATAGGGACAAGGATGGTCGTGGGCGAGATGCCACCTATCGAGCTACCGTTCACAAAAATGGTCAGATTGTGATTGGTGCCTCCTATACGCAGGAAATGGGCTTAAAACCTGGTGATGAATTTCAAATCAAGCTGGGTTATAAGCATATTCACCTGGTTAAATTAGGTGACGAAAACGATCAGGGGGATGAAAACTAGTTGGGCTGCTTCTCCCCGGTCCCATCGGAAACAGCTAGTTCTGATAGTCAGCTATAGGTTCTGAGAATCAAGTTGAATGATTAATTCTTACTAGGTTTTTGAATCCCCCTACGCCTGGTCTACTGCAAACTAACGTAAACTACGGGAAGTAGGCTTTTTTAAGCCGGTGATTTCTTCGTTCGACTCGTTCGAGAGGAATATTGTTGGAGAGTAATATTTCTTTCAGCAGCTATTATGCACACCATCCTGTAGATGGGATTGCAAACACTCCGATTCAAGTCAAGGGAACCCTTAGGAGGGGAGATATCCCCCCTAGGGGTTGTTTAAAGGCTAAAGAGGAGCTGAAACTATACCTATGAAGTAGGATAATCTCCTCAAATATTGAGGATTCTGGCGACCTCTTGGCGGCGAGTTATACCTGGGATAACCCTTTGCAAACAACCTCTTAAGGTGACCAGGAAGGGTTCACCAAAACAGCCCTGCTAATCGTGAGCAATCGGATATATTAAGTTGGATCCGAAACTAATATAAATTTCACTTTACCCACTCTAGAATGAATTGATTAAATTGTTCGGCATGTTCATCGTAAACACAGTGGCCAGCCCTCGCCACTCTTTGGGTAAATAAGTAAGGGCTAAGCTGGTCAAGACCTAGAGATAGACCAAGGGGAACTACCCGGTCCTGTTCTCCCCATAGCAGTAGGGCGGGCTGGCTTAATTCCCGAATCATAGCTTTAATGGAGGTGCTAAAGTTAGCCTGGCTGCGCGATCGCACCAAATAACACAGCGCTCTAGCGGCGCCTCGCTGCTGCGGTGGCAGGGCAAACAAACTGAGCAGTTCATCATCAACCCAACCAGGATCGAGATAAATACCCCGCAGGGCCCATCGCAAAAACCAGGGTCGCTTAACCAGACTAAATAGAAGTCGCAGCAACAAGGGATTCGCCATGAAGGCTTCAATCCGTAAAGCCAGGTTGCTAACCCAGCTCGCCAGTAAATCCTCTCGAGCGGCAGCGATGGGCAGGGTTACCATGGCTAACCGGTCTACCCTCTGGGGATAACGATGGGCCACCGTTAAAGCTACCAAGGCCCCAAGGGAGTGACCCACTAAAAGTACTGACCGCCCCACCACCTGATCAATGAAGTCCGCCACTTGACTACCCCAGAGATCAGTACCGTAAAGGGTGGGAACCTTAGCCGCATCGCCAAAGCCCAATAGGTCGAGGGCATAGACCGGTCTGGTTTGACTGAGACTGGGCAAATTATGGCGCCATTGGTTCAGGTTGGCCCCAAACCCGTGGATTAGCAACAGAGGCGAGTGGAACGGCGTGTCGGTTGGGCCCGGATGAAACCAGTACCGTACCCGCCAGCCCCGCCAGTACCAGAGACGCTGGTGCCCAGCCTGGTTAAGGCTAACCGGTAAACTACCAATACCTAGGTGGGGAGGGCAAACCATCAGGGGGCTTCCTTAACGATCATCGTCAATAGAGTAAGGGGCCGTAGGGCCATTCCTCTGGTTGAGGCAACGCAGAGGTTTCAGGATGAGGGTTAGATCCTGACCCTGAAGATAGCTGGTGTTGATGGGAGACCAGCGCCGGGGAAGCCCAAGCGCCTTGACCTGACTTAGTCTCAAGCTGAGACCCAAGGCGGTTAACATCCTGGTTAAGTTCGCGGATACGCCGGGATAGGAGACGAATAATGTTAAGAGCAATTCCGGGAGTTTCATCAATGGCTTCGTAAAGCTGCTGTTGATTTAACACCAGGCAAGTGCAAGGCGTCATACTAGTCACCGAGGCGGAGCGGGGCTCAGCGTCAAAAACCGACATCTCCCCAAAGCAGTCCCCAGGTTTGAATTGGGCGACCTCCTGGCCCTTGAGGTACACACTGACTTGCCCTGACACCACAATGTACATGGCTTGGCCATCTTGACCTTCAACCAAAATAGCCTGGCCTGCGCTGAAATACACTTCCTCCATAATCGGCGCCAGCCGCATTAAAAAGTCGTCCCGCAGTTCCCTGAAAATTGGTACCTGCCGAATAAAAAGTAGACGATCAAGGCTGGTTAAGGGCATGGGTAGCAGGGTCAAGGGATAGGAATCATCAGCTTTTCTGATTATAGAGGGCGGTCAACTGGGCCACCTGGCTAGCCACCAGGAGGTCGGGATCGTTCTCCATGAGCGGTAGAATCTCTGACAAAACCCGGGGAGAGGCCATGGCCAGGTAAGCCAGTACGGCCTCCCGGACAAAGCCCGTGGAATGTTGTAACAATGCCAGGGTCTGATCGGGGGTGAGGCTCCAGTGGTTCACCCTGGCCAGATGGAAACAACAGGCTAATCCCCAATCGGAAAGATACTGGCGCAAATCTAGTAGGTGGCGCAGGCGATCGCGGGGAGCCATGGGACGATACTGAAAACCCAAGAGCATACTGGTTAGTTGTTTCAGTTTCTGCGGAATAGGACGGCGGTCAAGCAGGATCAATAGGGTGGCCTTACTGGGGCTATCCAGGCTGTTGTCAAGAATTTCCAGGCCCCGAGCCCAGCGGGCGGCGGAGCCGCTAAAACTGGTCTGGGCCGCCTGGATAGTTCCCCCTGGAGCCATAAATCGCAGCAGTTGGAATACCCGATCCAGGGCATCGGTTTCCATGCTAGCCAGGGCAGATCGCATCAGATCCGCCTCAACCCCCACCACCAGGCTAGGGTCCAAGTCTACCTTGGCGGCCAGCAACTGCCCTAGAAAGTTCAACTCCGTCGCTAAGATTGCCTCTAAGCCACTGCGCCCCAAAATTTGGTCAAGGGCATCGTCAATTAGGGACGATCGCCCCAGGCCAGTTTGTTGATAGATCTTCAATAAAACCGCTAGAATTTGCCGGCGGCTGTTACCCCAGGCGCTGCCCAGGTTATGGATCAACAACTCCAGAGCGGGTAAAGTGCCGATCTCCCCAACCACTTGCCAGGCTTGATAACGCAAGCTGTCAGGTTTGCAAGGATCGAGCCCCAGGGAAGCCAACATGGGCAGGGCTTCGTCCCCCAGGCTGCTCAAGGCCTGACTGGCCGCAAGACGGGTAGAGGGATAATGCAAGGCTTTGAGCAGGACCGGATAGTAACGAGCGTACTGGGTAGCGGCAATAGCCATGAGGGTGGCTCGTCGCACCCGCAGCGATGGATCCTGAAGCAACCTGTCAATATAGATGCTAAGGGACTCCATGTAGTTAGCATCGGCCAGGGCGCGGCAGCCCATCACTCGCTCTGGCTCCTGTTCGTGGGTCAGCATTTTACGCAAACTGGCCATGGCCTCCACCCGCTGCTGGCGACTACCCCAGCGCAGCATCAAGGCGGCGGCGGTACCTCTGACAACAACATCCACCTGGGGCTGCAGGTAGGGCTTGAGCTCCTCCACCGGGTGGTCTTCCTTTACCTGCCAGAGGTAACGCAGGGCCAGGGCAAAGACCGTTGGAGGCTGATCGGGGGAGTCTAAGAGGGTCTTTACCGGATCACTAAACTTAGGGTTTGGATGTAACAGCATGGCTTCCAGGCTGCGCTGCTGGAGAGCTGGGGAAAACTCCATCAGACGGGGGGCTAGCACTTCCCCCACCTCCTGGGGGGCCACCTGACAGAGCAAGTCAATGCAATAGCGTTGCTCCGCCTCTGATTGAGGTTTGACCAGGGCCTCCATCAGGCTTTGCTTCATGGCCCGTAGATCGGCATCGGAAAAATGGGCCAGGCCCCGTTCCGCCCCCTGTACCAGCAGATTAAGATAGCGCGATCGCAGCAGGGCCATGATCCCAAACCACACCAGGGCTGCCACTACCGTCCCCAGGAGAAACAATTGAGCCTGGGCTAAATCATTCTGCAGGCCCAATTGATTAGCCAGACGAATCACCAGCAAGATGACTAGACCGGTAGCTCCCATGGAGATCGGCTCAGCAATCCCGGCCACCAGGGATTGCACGGTACTACGCACCTGACTAGGAATGGGCTGAAACAGGACGGGCCGGATGGTGGCCACCAACGTATAGCGCAGCCATTCGTCTAAGAACTTGAGCAGCACCACACCCAGGAAGAGGGCAACTGCTCCTAGCAATTGGGGTAAACTGGCCACCAGGGTCAGTAGGCCCAAGGTGATGATCACCAAGGGTAGGACCAGGGCCGCCGTAAACGCCCCCTGCCGTTCAATCAGGCGGCTGGCACTAAACCATTGGGTTAATAGCTCAATTAACCCCAGTAAACCACTGAAAATACCCAGAAAGGTAGCAATTTCGTTGACCCCCAAGGATAGTTCTAGCTGGTTGAGAAACTGAAACTCCGTCGAGAATAAAAGCATCTGGGCCAGCACAAAAAAAGCACCCAACAGCACAATGTACTGACCCAGAGCTCCCTGCAGGGGGGATTTGCCGGTGTGGCTATCCACCATCTCCGGCTGATGCTTGGGGGAGTCAGGGAAGGCGTGGGCATAGCTATGGCCGAGGTAATAGAGCAGTAGGGCACCGATTACCATTGCCCCAAAGGCCAGCAGCATAACGTTCTGCAAGCCAAATAGAGTAAGTAGGATGTAAATAGAAAACCCACTAATGATATCTGCGATTTGAATGCCGCTGCTAATAATCGGGAAGGCCCGCTTCACCTCCCGAATGTTAAACAATTGATTAGCGGTCAGGGAAAGATTGAGTTCATTTAGCCCGTAGATCGCCTCAATCCAGAGCCGTATTAAAAACACCGTGATGGCCACCAGCTCTGGTTGGCTGAGGCCCCAACGGAACAGCAAAATTGGCATGGCCATCAGCAGGGCCATGGTCACCAGGGCCTGGCGGAGGGGCAGCAGGCGTTGCAACCAGGAATAAACCAGACTCAAGCCCAATCCTACCAGGGCGCTAAACATATAAATCCAGGGGAGTTTAGCGGCACCGTACTGCCCCAGAAACAGAGCCGCGGAACTGACCTCCAACCAGAGAATACCCATGGAGGTGGAGGTATAGGCGGCAAACATCAGCCAGGTCCGCTCCTGCTCCTCAGGTCGCAGGTTAATCAGCTCCAATAGGCGTTGGCGCCAGTGACGCCGCTGAGGACCAGGATTGGAAACAGATACCGACATAGGTGGGTATAGCTTTGGTCAGGAGGGTTAGAACAGAGAGGATTACATCAGGGAAAATTGATCTCGCCTGTTGTAGCCGAACCCATACCGAGGTTAGAATCCGCCCCGTTATCCCTGGTCTGCTGCCCTGCAGTGTACCCCAACCTGACCAGAGTCAGGGGATTTTTTTCCTGGCTTTATCCTAGTTGCATAGTTTTTCCAGTCTTGATTAGGAAGGGGGTATTGCTCCCGACTCGCCTACAATCTTAGGTTAATTTCTGGGAGGTGGAGGTCTGATGGCAGAGTACCTACCTAGGTGGGCCGTAGAGGAGATAGGCTGGGCTAGGAATCGGTGAGGGTTTCAATTAATAGACCGACCTGCTGCCGTTTTTCCTGGAGATAATTTTCACACCGATGCAGAGCCTGAACCGCCTGCTCAAACTGCTCTAAAACCTCCGGCAGCGATAGGTTGCCAGACTCCAGATTAGCCACCATGACCTCCAGTTCCGCCACGGTGCCTTCGTAACTCCAGGGCTCGGAGGGAGGTTGGGCAGGGGAGGATTTACGGGGCATGGCGAGTAGTAGAGGGTATGGAAGCGGAAGGATGGATAGCAATCACCTGTACGGTTAACCCCCCTTGGGCCAGGTCTAGGTTAAGGATAGCGTCGGGATCAACGGTACTGGCGTCCATCACCACCTTACCTCGCTGATCACGAACCAGAGCATAACCCCGCCGCAGCACAATGGCTGGATTCAAGCCCCGTAACCGATCGCCGAGGGCGCTACAGCGATCCTGAGCCTGACGGACCTCCATCTGTACCCCGTGGCAGAGGCGTCCCCGCAGCTGACCCAGGTAGACCTGATACTGCTGTAGTTGTTGATCTAGACGGAGGCGCTGTAACCGTTGTCGGAACAGGGCCAGATGATCTTGATGATCGCCCAGGGCAGCGGTGATCAGGGTGAGGAGCCGATCACGGCGCTGGCCATGGGCAGTGATCAGATCGGCCAGGGCTGGCACCGCCGCCAGGGCCGCGGCGGTGGGAGTATGGGCACACAGATCCGCCGCTAAATCCGCCAGGGATTCATCCCGTTGGTGGCCAATGCCGGTTACCACCGGGATGGGGCACTCTACCACCGCCCTGACCACCCGCTCATCATCAAAACACTCCAGGTCTTCACTGGCGCCCCCACCCCGAGCCAGGATCAGCACCTCGGCACGCCCATCCCTCACCACCCGCTGGATCGCCTGGAGGATGGAGGGGGGAGCCATCTCCCCCTGCACCGTGGCTGGCGAGAATAATACCCGCAGACCGGGGTGATGCTGCTGCAGCGATCGCTGAATATCGCCCCAGGCGGCTGCCTGGGGGGAGGAAACCACCGCAATGGTCTGGGCCAGACTCGGCAGAGGCCGCTTCCGTTCGAGGTCAAATAAACCCTCGGCCTGCAGCCGCTGTTTAAGTTGACGATAGCGCCAGGCCTTGAGTCCGTCCCCCAGGGGTAAGACCTGCCACACCGTCAACTGGTAGCTGCTCCGTTGGGCGTAAACCGTGACCGTACCCTGGACCAGCACCTGTTCCCCCAAACTGGGTAGGCTAGTGAGGCGGGGCCATTGGCTCCGCCAGACCACGCAGTTAACAGTAACCCTTTGCTCAGGATCGCTGAGGTTAAAAAACAGGCCCTTTTGATGGGGGGTAGTGCTAGAAACCTCCCCCACCACCGCCACCTGCTGCAGATTAGGATCATCCTCCAGGCTAGAACGAATGTAATCCACCAGCCCGGCAACGCTCAGGGGAGACAGGGTGAAAGGGGAATGGATCAAGGTCATGGGGCCAAAACAAGCAAATGGCTGAGGTTAGCCCGTAGGATCAACCAATGCGGATGAAAGGACTTGAACCTTCACGTCCGAAGACACTAGAACCTAAATCTAGCGCGTCTACCAATTCCGCCACATCCGCGTAGCATTGAGGTTATTAGCATAACAAAAAATGGGTTAGGGCGATCGCCCCAAACTTCGCAACCCACTACGCCAGCTATCGGCGGTACGAATCACCAGCCAGAGCAATACCAGGGACAACACCCCCCCTACCCGGGGCAGGGTAAAGGCAGATAGAGCCAATAGGAGACAGAGTATATCTACCACGAATGTCCCCCAAAGGGGAGGTCGCCGGGGACGGTAAAACCACCCGAGCTGAACCAGTTGAATCACCAAGGCTACCAGGCCACCGATCAGGGCTATCACCGCCTGCAACCAACCCGCTATCCCCAGAGGATGGACCAGGGCAATACCTGCCATCAGGCCCGCGATGGGGCTGAGCAGTAGTTCGGTACTATGTAACAGGGGACGGCTAAAACGATGTTTGGAAAGAACCAGCTCTAGCAGACAGCCACTCACCAGCCCCCCTATAACCAGGGGAGAAGGCAGGTTTGCCAAAATAGGCACCTGGGACCATAGCCGATCACCAGACATGAGACCTAACACCAATAGGGGCAGGGCTACCCGCAACCCAAGGGCCGCGGACAACGCCAGAACCGCAAGTAGCTCGGTCATAATCACAGCCAGGAATCCTCCCTCAACCCTCCTTTTATCGTCTAGGGCTGTGCCCAGGGCAGTGAAGGCTCAGCCTGGGAAACATTTGGCTCCCTGCCTTGCCGGTGACTGGGTCCGTACTCGTTGTCCATAGGCAAGGGACAGGAATTTCGGCTAGATTAGCTAGCCTCCGCCCCCGGGCTCAGGGTGTGGGAAAGATAATCTGCGGTGGCCTTCACCACCTCAACGGCATTCTCGTAGACCATGCGGGTGGGACCGAGCACCCCCACGCTACCCAGGGCATTTTCCTGGCGTCGGTAACTGGATACCACCAGGGCACAACCCTGCATTGGTTCGATAGGGTTTTCGGAGCCAATCCAGACCCGTACATCCTCAGGCCCAGCCTGGGGGGTAAGCGGGGGTGCCTCAAACAATAGGGGCCAGAGCTGGGCTTGTTCCTCCTCCAGTAGGCGGACGATGGCCTGAATATGCTGGGCATCGGAAAACTCCGGCTGTCGCAGCACCTCCGCCAGACCACTAACCACTAACTGGGTAGGCATAGTCAGCCGCGATCGCCGAGCCAGCTCTTCCAAGGCCTGGCCTAGCATCACCCCATAACGCTGAACCTCCCCCCCCAATCCACTCCAATCTAGCTGGGCAACATCCACCAAAGGACGCCCCTGAAGATGATCTGTGAGGAAGTTAGACAGCAGTTCTAATTCGCTACCACCCAGCATATCCCCCACCCCAGAACGATGGTGATCGCGCAGGGGCACCAGGATGGACTCCGTACTGAGGCAATCAAGCAAAACAACCACCAACAGCTGACCCACCCCCACCTGTACCAGTTGGATATGACGAATCAGGGCGGTGCTGGCCTGGGGAAGGGTAACCAGAGCCAGGTAACCGGTAACCTGGGCCAGGATCTGGGTTACATCCTTCAGTAAGGCTTCCAGGCTCCATCCTGCCCAGCCTAGCTCCTCCGACAGCAGGGTATCCACCCGGCGAGCCAACTGCCCTGAGGATTGCATGAGCCGATCTACGTAAAGGCGATAGCCCCAATCGGAGGGAACCCGGCCAGCGGAGGTATGGGGTTGGTATAAAAAGCCATACTTTTCTAGCCAGCCCATGGTATTCCGGACAGTGGCGGGACTAACCTTTAAATCGTACTCCTGGGTGAGGGCACGCGAGCCCACCGGTTCTGCGGTGGCAACATAATGCCGTACAGTGGCCTGTAACACCTGCTGATGGCGAGTAGTCAGTAAGGGAGCAGAGTCCATAGAAGAATAGGCAATTAACCTTAACCACGCCTTTGCCTTACCATAACAGATGCGCCCCTCAAGCTGGTATCATTTCCATCACCTTTGCTCCCTACCTAATAGACTTAGGGGTTAACCATCCCAGGGATAGCTTGTGGCCCCAGCGACTAACCCGGTGCCCTTAATCCAGTACTCTTAATACAGTATCGATTCCCTATTGCCCTGACCAGCTCTGGTCAATCGATCGCTAAATATCCGTACTAAAGATCAATGGTTCAAGTACGACTTCAAATTGGTGATGGATAAAATTGATGAAGATCTGATAGGGAAGAAATTATGAGTTGGCGCAACCCTGGGAAGGATTGGCCTCTTAAGCAAATACCTACGGCGGTGAATATCCATGGCTGACCTGCCCTTTACCCTTGATCAACTCCGAATCCTCAAGGCGATTGCGGCGGAGGGTAGCTTTAAACGGGCCGCTGATAGTCTCTACGTCTCCCAGCCAGCGGTCAGTCTGCAGGTGCAAAACCTGGAGCGTCAGCTTGATGTGCCCCTATTTGACCGGGGCGGGCGGCGAGCCCAATTAACGGAAGCGGGACATTTACTACTGACCTACGGCGATCGCATCCTCAGCCTTTGCGAAGAAACCTGTCGAGCCATTGAGGATCTGCAAAATCTGCAGGGCGGTAGTTTGATTATTGGTGCTAGCCAGACCACCGGCACCTACCTGCTGCCTCGCATGATCGGGTTATTTCGGCAGAAATACGCAGATGTAGCCGTACAGTTACACGTCCACTCCACTCGCCGCACCGCATGGAGTGTGGCTAACGGCCAGATCGACCTAGCGATCATTGGGGGAGAAATTCCACCGGAGTTGCAGGAGTCCCTAACGGTGGTGCCCTACGCCGAAGATGAACTGGCCTTGATTATGCCTATGCACCATCCCCTATCCAGCCACGATCGGATTCAGCGAGAGGACCTCTACAAACTCCATTTCATTGCCCTGGACTCCCAATCCACCATTCGTAAAGTCATTGATCAGGTGCTGAGTCAGTGTGGTATTGAAACCCGACGCCTGAAAATTGAAATGGAGCTGAACTCGATTGAGGCCATTAAAACCGCTGTGCAATCCGGGTTAGGAGTCGCCTTTGTATCTAACTCAGCCATTGAGAAGGAACTCCAAATGGGGGTGTTACATCGGGCTAAGATTGAAGCGGTGGTGGTGAATCGCACCCTATCGGTAATTTTTAACCCCAGCCGTTATCGGTCTAAGGCAGCGGCAGCCTTCACCGAGGAGATTTTGCCCCAATTTACCAACCTTCCCCTCAACCTCAAGAGTCTCAGCATGGAGAAGAATGGCAACAGCAATAGAACCCTAGCCCAATCCTTAATTGAGGACTAGGACAGAGTTCCCAGAGCGTCATGCCTGGTTAGTCGGGGTGGGGCTACTAGGAATGGCAATTAACCCATCCCTATAAACTTGGATGCGGTGACGCTGGCGCAACTTCCCCATCAATCGGGTTACCGTCACCCGGGTAGAGCCAATGGCACTGCCAATTTGAGCGTGGGTCAAGGTCCAGGGTAAGTAGTAGCCCAACTCACAGGGCTCTCCAAACTCCTCGATGAGGAGGGTAATAAACCCCAGCAAGCGATCAATGGTGCGGCGCTGCCCCAGGGTGCTCAGCCACAGCAGTTTACGCTGGTGTTGATAGCGGAAGGCATCTAGAACTTCGCGACGAAAGTGGGGCCAGTTGTCCAGATCATTCCAATAGAGCCAGATCACCGTAGTTTGGTCAACGTGGGCAAAGCTCTGCAGACTGAAGGGGGACTGGGCAACGATTTCAAAGGGTTGGCCAGCTCCGACAAACCCTAAAAAAGCCTCCTCCTGACCCCCTAGGGCCAGGGAACCGCTATGATCTTCCCCTTCTAAGGCGGGATCACCGTCTAAATCCAAATCCATCTCCACCCCATCCAGGTCAGGGTTAGAGGTCTTAGAATCCCCTGGGGTCAGCTGACTGGTCCCCACTAACCGCACCGCTCCCCGCTCCACCAGATAGAGTAAGCCCGGACGGGTGGGAATGCGTTCATCCCTGGCAAAGGTTCTAGACCGATAGTGCTCTTGAGCCCAGTCAGTAATTCGTTGCCAGGTTAAAAAAGGACGGGCATTGTCAACATTTTGTGATACAAGCATGACGTCAGTTTACAGGGCGGAACTACTGGGAACAACGAGGGCTAACATCAAATTCTGTGGGTAACCTCGGATGAAACCATGGTTATGGCCTTAGTTTTAGCTTTGACCAGACCTGGTAGGACAGGGTTACTTGAGTGAACGTAAAGACTGGGTAAGCATTCTGGCTCGCCTCCACCAAGCCACGGCTATACCAATAGGTCTAAATTTCCCCTTGCCCACAAAATTTTAATAAAATCATTGTAAACCATACCTTTTCGTAGCTTGTTTGAAAAGTAGTTGGTAAACAAGCCACACCGATCGGGCAGGGCACTAGCTAGGCAAAATCATGGGTGAGGATGGCTTGACCGCGTCGGTAGATTTCCCTGGCATAGTCAGTCCAGGCACCCTGGCCCCAGTAGCGAAAGCAACTGGTTTGCAACAATAGATGGTGTAGCAAAGCGTTATGGTATCGCCACTGACGCTCGAGGGGGAGATCCACCTGGGGTAGTTGGCGCTGGCGAGCCATGGTTTGATGAAACTGAACGCTGAGACGCTCCATGGGCTCCAGAACGTTTTCGTAACCCTCTACCCAGCTGCGATCGCTGGTCCAAGACCCGCCCGCCATGGAAAAGCCAGGGTCAGCCGCCTGCAGGGCAGTAATGGCCTCGGCCAGAGCGATCGGCCCGGAGGCACCGGCCAACTGTTGCCACAACCGTTGCTGGCCCCGGGCTTGACAACAGGGCCAATCCTCAACCCGGCTACCGCTAGCCATCACCAGCTCCAGGTATTCCGTGCCATTTAGGCCCACCACACCCCGCTGACCACCGCCCTGCTCCCGCATTTCATACCAGGATCGCATAAAGGCACTGGGAAACTCATTCATCATCACCCCGCCATTTTCCCCATCGCTGATCTGGCTGACCAGGGGAGGTAGCCGTACCCCGCCTAGATCTTGGGGCTGGAGGGTTTTAGCTTCCCAGTAGGGCTGCATTTGCCCCACCAGCTTCGTGTCAGACCCCTGGGTTTTAATCAGCACCAGGATCTCCGCCACCTCTCCCTGGGCATTGCGGGCCAGCAGGCGGTGGGGTAGGTGGGGCTGGGGGATGGCGGTACCCTCCAGGGTTTCCACCGTATGTTCCTGGACCAGCAACCAGGTATAACCGCATTCCTTCAGGGTGGTCACAAAGGCGTAGAGACCGTCGGGGTGATTGGGTAGATGCATTTCTGGGGGCGAGAAGCCCCGCACCCGAGCCAGGGCTTCTAGACCAAAAATACTGGCAAACTGGTGCTGCCAAGCCCGGATCTGTAACTTTAGATCGGGGATAGGGGTGGAGGGCACCACCGCATGGCCCCAGCAGGTCCCCAGCCATTCCACGTAGGGTTGGTAGGTGGGATCACAGGCGAGGCGGCGCAGTTTGTCGAGGATGTCCTGACGGCCCATTTGCACCAACCCCCACAGCAGGGTACCGGAGTAATCCAGCATCACCCTCGGGTTACAGCCCTGCTGCACCAACTCTGGAACAAAGTCCCCCAGGCGACCGTAGCAGTAGGCAAAGGCTCCAGCGTTGTGGTTATCCCCGTCGAAGGGATGCTCAAACATATACTGCAGGTGGTTAATCAACTCCCCCTCCCGACCCGCTGGAATGGTGGGCTGGTGCATATGGAGGGCAATGGCAAAGCCGGCAGTGATCGGCTGGAGAGAGAGATTAGTTTGATTTAGAAAAACTGGCCTCTGGGGGTCGAGAACGGCGTCTATCTGCCCTTCCCAGCCCGACAGGGGGGGAATACCCTGCTCTAGGCCAGGCAGGGCAACTTCAGGGAGGGTGACTGGAGCCATGGACAATCCTTCAGTGACGAAGTTCTACTCCCTAGTCTGACACCGAGGAGGGGTGGGCAGCCCAAGGGAGCAACAATTTTTATTGACCATAGCTCAAACTAAACCCACATTGATCCGGCGGCCAGTAGGTAAGACCAAATCAGTTCTGTCGTAGCCTAGCCATCACCGATCCCTTAGACCTGGCAGACCCGTCCACCGCCCTAGCGATCAACGGAACCCATAATCACGTCGATACTACCCAGAATCGCCATAATGTCGGCTACCTTCACCCCCTTCAGTAGATGGGGGAGAATTTGCAGGTTGTTAAAGTCGGGGGCGCGGATTTTAAACCGCCAGGGAAAGACACTGTCATCGCCAATAATAAACACCCCTAGCTCCCCCTTACCACTTTCCAGACGGACGTAGTGCTCCCCTGCGGGGATTTTAAAGGTGGGGGCAATTTTCTTGCCGATGAACTGGTAATCAAAATTATTCCACTCTGACTTAGGACCCCCGGCTATGCGTTTGGCTTCCAGATTCTCGAAGGGACCGCCGGGAATCTGGTTGCAGGCCTGGCGAATAATTTTCACCGATTCGCGCATTTCCCGTATTCGCACCTGGTAGCGGGCCATACAATCGCCGGCGGTTTCGTAGTGAATATCCCAGTCAAAGTCGTCGTAGCATTCGTAGTGGTCTACCTTGCGCAGGTCCCACTTTACCCCTGAGCCGCGCAGCATCGGCCCAGAGAGCCCCCAAGCGATCGCCTGATCCCGGGTAATGGTCCCAATTCCTTCGATGCGACGGCGGAAGATGGGGTTGTTAGTAATCAGCTTTTCGTATTCATCGACCTTGCCCAGGAAGTAATCACAGAAATCCAGGCACTTATCGAGCCAGCCATAGGGCAGGTCCGCCGCCACCCCACCAATGCGAAAGTAGTTATTGTTAATCAAGCGCATGCCAGTGGCCGCCTCCCAGAGGTCGTAGATCATTTCCCGTTCCCGGAAAATGTAGAAGAAGGGAGTGGTGGCGCCCACGTCGGCCAGGAAGGGCCCCAGCCAGAGGAGGTGGTTAGCGATCCGGTTGAGCTCCAGCATGATCACCCGAATATAGCGGGCTCGTCGGGGCACGGCGATGTCCGCCAGCTGCTCTGGAGCATTGACCGTAATCGCCTCGTTAAACATGCCAGCGGCGTAGTCCCAACGGCTGACGTAGGGCACAAACATGACATTGGTGCGGCTCTCGGCAATTTTTTCCATGCCCCGGTGCAGATAGCCAATCACTGGCTCGCAGTCAATCACATCTTCCCCATCCAGGGTGACAATTAGCCGCAACACCCCGTGCATAGAGGGGTGATGGGGACCCATGTTAATCACCATGGGCTCGGTTTTAGTTTCAATGATTGACATAGCTATAACCCAGGGGTCAAGGGTGTGGTTTGGGGTATCTTTGAGTATCTTAGTGTGGATTGTTCGAGTTGGCGAGATCGGAAGGATGACTTTAACCAATGGCTGGGGTTGAATTTCACCATGTCCCGGTGTTGGCGGGGGCAGTGGTGGCGGAGTTAAATCCCCAAGCCGGTGGTTGCTATCTGGACGCCACCGTAGGAGGTGGTGGGCATAGCCGCCTAATTTTAACTACGGATCCAACGGTGCAGGTGGTGGCGGTGGACCAGGACCCCCAGGCGATCGCCGCCGCCCAAGCTAACCTGGCGGAGTTTGGCGATCGGGTGCGCTTCTGGCGGGGCAACTTTGCCCAGTTTGATCCCCAGGGGCAGTTATTCCATGGGATTTTGGCAGACCTGGGGGTAAGCTCCACCCAGGTGGATCAACCCCAACGGGGTTTTAGCTTTCGCCACAGCGCTCCCCTTGACATGCGTATGGATCCCGATTTACCCTTAACCGCCGCTGAGATTGTCAATACCTGGCAGGCAACGGACCTAGCTAACTTAATCTATACCTACGGCGAGGAACGGCTATCCCGACGGATTGCCACCTGCATCGTCGCTAACCGCCCCTTTGAGACCACTACGGCCCTAGCCGAGGCGATCTCCCAGGCGGTACCCAGCCGCTACCGCCACGGCCGCATTCACCCCGCCACCCGAACGTTCCAGGCCCTGCGCATCGCCGTCAACCAGGAGCTGGCGGTGCTAGAAACCCTGCTGGAACGGTCCCCTACCTGGCTAGTACCGGGGGGACGGTTGGCGATTATCAGTTTCCATAGCCTGGAGGACCGCCTGGTTAAGCACGCCTTCAAGGACAACCCAGCCCTGGGGGTGATCACCAAAAAACCCATCATCGCTAGCCCAGCGGAGGTGGCGGCTAACCCCCGGGCCCGATCAGCCAAACTGCGGGTGGCGGAGCGTCTGGCATAGCCGTTGTCAACTGCTAAAACCAGTGGACTTTTTTAGGTTGACTGTAGGGTAGGGGAAAAACCTATTCCTGTCGTTGTTTGGGGGGGTGATCCCGGCCGGGTATAGCCTCCATGGTGGCTAGAACCGCCTGCTGGGCCGCTAGAATATCCCGCTCCTCCCCCCCCAGGTAAAGGCGGCCAAAGCTACCCACGGAACTAATCTGCAAAATGTTAATCAAGGCAGCCTTCTCTGCCGCATTAGCGGCCAGGGAAGCGTAGGCAGCCGGTTCTACCTCGAAGACGTACAGAGTCTGGCCAGCCACAATCATATTGCCGCGCCGGTTGCGGTTAATCAACTGCACATGGTGGGGGTCCAGGTTACGGATCACCTGGCTGGAGATGATCCGGGGTTTGAGGCGATCGCGGTAACTCACTCCCAGGGCGTCTAGCATGGCCATGCCCGACGCATTAACTTCTCCCTGATTACTGGCGTGAATTTCCAGCAGCCCGTAGAGACGCTCCACAATTAGGGTGCCAGACCGCACCACCGCCGCCTTCAAGCCAATGTCTAAAATCCGGTTGATTTCAATCCCTGGGGAAATCTCAATCCAGAGGGAAGCATCCCCCGGGAGAGGTAAAAAACCCAGAGCTACGGTACCCATATAGGCCGCATGCTGAGGTTGTAGGCTATCGATGTATACGTAACTGCGAAGGTCAACGGCCAACGGCTTATCCCGATGCTTAGGTGTAGTGTAGATCTAGCTAGCCCCCGATTTCCGAGGAGTCATAGCACACTAGCAGTATACCGGGGAGCGGTTCCTACCTTTCCCTAGAACTTTTTACCCACCTGTTTAAAGATTGGTGCCAAAGCCGATAGAGGTATCCCCCAGGGTGGTGTATACCCTTAGCCCTAAGGGCAATCTCAAGTTGCCCCGGTTATCGATGATTTCCGCCAACCCCGGCAAATCAAGGGAGTCCAGCAGGCTAGGGGGATCACTGCTCTCCACTTGATCCGCGATCCGCGTTGCCACTTGATTCAACTGCCAGACGGAAACCAAGCTGGGGGAGACCGGAGCAACGGGTAAGAGTGCTTGGGGCTTGAGGGGAGCGCCGCTGACCAGATAATTGGCCAGGGCATCAGGGGCAAAAACGGTGAGGCTCAGCAGACAGACCGGTACGGACCAAAAGAGATAACCCATAACGTAGTGCTCTATAAATTCTAAAATGACCGGTTGAGAGGGATAGAAGCAGCAGGGAAAAGTGATCCCTCAGTTGAATGAATCTTGAAAGCTAAGTAAGCCAGGCTGCTTATTAGTAACAAAAAATACCTAGGATACTATATCACGGGTTACCCTGGGTTCCCCCTTAAGCCATGCTAAGAATCGTTAAGGATTATGGTCTGTTGGGTCGTCTAGGCCGGGGTACTCCTGCTGCTTCTGTAGACGACCATAGGCGATCGCCGCCGCCGCCTGTTCCGCCTGTTTTTTGGTGGGGCCGTGGCCAGTCCCCCAACAGTTATCCTGCCACCACACCTGGGATTGGTAGCGCTGGGGATGGCTATCAAGGGGGTGAACCTCCCGGGTGCGATACTGTGGCAGGCTGTGATCCTGAGCCTGGGTCAACACCTGCAGGGCATCCTTATAGTTGCGGTGTGCCGGATCCTGCTGAATGGTCACCGCCAACCGCTGCAGGTGGGGATAGAGCCAGGGACGAATTAGCTCCAGGGTATGGGTCTCCAGATAGAGTACGGCCAGAACCGCCTCCAGGGCATCGGCCAGCCGGGCGGGGGGGGCGACAGCATAGGGGGATCGGTTAGGGGTATGGCTCAACAGGTAAGCTTCCAGACCCAAAGACTCCGCTAGTTGGGCCAGGGTGCGATCGCTGACCAGCACCGAAGACAGGGCCGAGAGTTGACCAACGGTGTCCTGGGGAAAGGCCTCCTGCAGATACTCGGTTACCGCCAGCCGCAACACCGCATCCCCAAGCAACTCCAGGCGTTCATAGTTAGCCTGACTATCCACAGAGGCATGGGTTAGGGCCAGGTCTAGCCGCTGCCAATTAATTTCGAGATCGGCGGGTAACCCTAACCTTTGAAGACAACGCCGCAGGCCTGGAGGAGGACTAATCGAGGCGAAGTCAGCCATAAACACCAAGAAGTAGGAAGGAGCTAGACATAAGCCGGGTTCTGTTCCTCCGTCACCGGAGGGGTGGTTATCTATCTGGGACGGCTGTTACCAGACGCCTCCTGCGGTACTCTACAACGGGACTGGAAAAAGACCAACCTGGCCCCTGTGACCTTGCACCCAACCGGGGTTTACCGAGCCAGCACCTCTCGATGCTGCTGGTGCGCCCTTACCGCACCTTTGCACCCTTACCTGTGTCCAACTGAGAAAGTTGGACCATCGGCGGTATGTTTCTGTGGCACTATCCTCACGGTCACCCGCACTGGGCGTTACCCAGCAAGTTTGGTCTTTCGGGAGCCCGGACTTTCCTCAGATTAACTATAAGTTAACCCGCAACCACCTGCGCTACCTCCCTCCTAATGCTAGTGTACCGTTTCCTGATGGACCTGGAAGAGCCCTAGCCAAATCGATACTGGTCTGTTAATTAGCCTTTAAAACAGATGATCGTTAGCTTCCCCTTCGAGATTAGGCCTCGACTAGAGAAGGAACCAGCAAACCCTGGAATCAACCTACCGACTTCTCCTAGTTCCTGGCCACTAGCTCCCCTTGAAAACCAGCCCAAAAAAAACACCCGAACCGTCCTCTGGCTCGGGTGGAAGTATCCGGAGAATAGGATGCGGCGGTAGTAGTTCTGTCAAACTACCACCGCCATCTACCTAGGAGGCGGCTTGGCGCTCCTTGGCTTCCTTGATCACGGTTTCCGCCACGTTGGCGGGGCAGGGAGCGTAGTGGGAGAACTCCATGGAGAACTGGCCCCGGCCCGAGGTCATGGTGCGCAGGTCACCGATGTAGCCAAACATCTCACTCAGGGGCACATCCGCCTTCACCCGCACCCCGGTGGGGGTGGGGTCTTGGGACTTAATCATGCCCCGGCGCCGGTTCAGATCGCCAATCACATCCCCCATGTGGTCCTCAGGGGTGAACACATCCACCTTCATCACCGGCTCCAGCAGCTGGGGGCCAGCCTTCGGGAGGGACTGGCGGTAGGCGGCCCGGGCGGCAATCTCGAAGGCGATCGCCGAGGAGTCCACCGGGTGGAAACCACCATCGGTAAGGGTAACCTTCAGGTCCACCACCGGGTAGCCCGCCAGGGGCCCCTTATCAACGCTGGTTTCAAAGCCCTTCTGCACCGCCGGCCAAAATTCCCGGGGTACGTTACCCCCGGTCACCTTCGACTCAAAGGTAAATCCTGTCCCCACCTCGGCGGGTTCAATGGCGTAGTCAATCTTGGCATACTGACCCGAACCACCGGATTGTTTCTTGTGGGTGTAGCTATCCTGCAGCCGCCGGGTGATGGATTCGCGGTAGGCCACCTGGGGTTTACCCACCTCCACCTCGACGCCGTGGGTGCGCTTGAGGATGTCCACCTTAATGTCCAGGTGCAGTTCTCCCATCCCCTTGAGGATGACTTCGCCGCTTTCCTGGTCAGTTTCCACCTGGAAGGAGGGGTCCTCCTGCACCATCTTGCTGAGGGCCATGCCCATCTTCTCGTTGTCCCCCTTCTTCTTAGGGGTCGCGGCGATGGAAATCACCGGGTCGGGGAAGACCATGGGTTCCAGGGTGGCGGGCTGTTTGGGGTCGCAGAGGGTGTGACCGGTCTGGACGTTCTTCATGCCGATTAGGGCGATGATATCGCCGGCCTGGGCGGCGTCGACTTCCTCCCGATCGTTGGCGTGCATTTCCACAATCCGGCTGATTCGCTCGGTTTTACCGGTGGCAGTATCGAGGATAGTGTCCCCCTTCTTCAGTTGGCCCGAGTAGATGCGGGTGAAGGTGAGGGCGCCGAAGCGATCGTCCATAATCTTAAAGGCCAGGGCCCGCAGGGGCTTATCGGCATCAACGTAGGCAAAGCCCCCGGTGGGATGACCCTCCAGGTCCATCTCCGGCTGGGGAGGTACCTCCATGGGGTTGGGCAGGTAATCCACCACCGCATCCAGCACCAGTTGCACCCCCTTATTCTTAAAGGAGGAGCCACAGTAGGTGGGGAAGAAGGCCAACTCCCGGGTGCCCTTGCGGATGCAGGACTTGATTTCGTCAAGGGTGAGTTCCTCGCCCTCCAGGTACTTCTCCAGGATTTCCTCGTCTTCCTCCACCGCCATCTCAATCAGGGCTTCGCGGTATTTTTCCACGTCCGCCTGCATATCCGCCGGCACCTCCTGAATTTCATAGCCATCGGGATCGCCGGAGTCGTCCCAGATCCAGGCTTTGCGGGTGAGCAGATCCACCACCCCGACAAAGTCATTTTCCTGACCGATGGGCAGCACCATCACCAGGGGCTTGGCCGCCAGCACGTCCTTCACCTGTTTCACCACCCGATAGAAATCGGCGCCGATGCGGTCTAACTTGTTGACGTAGATAATCCGGGCTACCTTGGAATCGTTGGCGTAGCGCCAGTTGGTTTCCGACTGGGGCTCCACCCCGCCGGAGCCGCAAAATACCCCAATACCGCCATCCAACACCTTGAGGGAGCGGTATACCTCGATGGTGAAGTCAACGTGGCCGGGGGTGTCAATGATGTTGAATTGGTGATCCTTCCAGAAGCAGGAGGTAGCCGCCGACTGAATGGTGATGCCCCGCTCCTGCTCCTGCTCCATAAAATCGGTGGTGGCGGCCCCCTCGTGCACCTCACCAATTTTGTGAATCTTACCCGTCAGCTTGAGAATACGCTCGGTGGTAGTGGTTTTGCCGGCATCGACGTGGGCAAAGATGCCGATATTGCGGTAACGGCTAATATCTTTAGTGGGCATAGGGGATTCTCCGGATTCTGTGGACTGGTTACCCTGGGCAAGGGCTCAGGGAAAAGTGTTGCTAATCATTTGATCTTAGCCAAGCCAGCCCTGATCGCAGCGGTGGCGGGTGAGGAAACAACGATAGCGAATGTAAATCATTGTAAAACCCCCCGTCCCCTCCAAGGAAGCAAGTTGGCTGGTCTGGCCATAATTTTCCTAAGATATTGTTCCCCTGGAGATTGGTAAACCCGCCTGGCAACTTACCCCCGACCAGGCTCGCCGCCTGAGCGAGGACTGGGGCCAGGTCACCTCCCACCCCCCCCTCCCAAGCGCCATAATGGAATTAAGGATAAATGCTGCCCTGCAGGGGGCCCCATGGGATTACCACAACGGCAAAAACCGGGATCGGAGGAACAACGCCTGAGGACCCTTAACCAGGACCTCAGCCAGGAGAACCAGCGCCTCAGGGCTGAGAACGAGCAGCTGCGCTATGACCTGGACCGGGCCAGGCGGATTATTCAGCAGTTGCGCTGCTGGCTACGACAAACCATGTGATCCCCGACGTAATATCTTAATTAAGGGGCGGAGACCGCTTTTTGCTGCTGATTTCAATTTTTAAATCAAAGGTCTGGCAATTAATGGGTGACCTGGGATTCGAACCCAGAACCAGCGGATTAAGAGTCCGATGCGCTACCGTTGCGCCAGTCACCCCTGGAGTTATCGCCTTGGCCGGGACCCTTGGGACAGGGTGGTTCGGTTAGACCACTAACGATCAAACCCGCTGGCCAGCATTGACCCCAGCATTCGGGGTTAACGCTTATAGGTTATACCACAGTCCTATATCGGCTTGAGCAAAATCATGATGAACTGTGGCTTTGACCAGTGGACCCTGGCATCTATCCACCCACTTCCCCTGGCTCCTGAGTGGTGACTCCTACCCCCCTTTGCAGGGTTGCTGAACCCATCAGGAAAGGGCTTATCGGCCAATCCTAACTGGGGGCATGCCCACTGGCCTACTTCAACGGCTCTCCTCTAACCAACGGATCACTTGATCGCCCAGGCAGGTCTGGTTCAGGCGATCGATTTCCCGGACTCCGGTGGGGCTGGTGACATTCACCTCGGTTAGGTAACCGCCGATCACGTCAATACCAACGAAATAGAGTCCGTCCCGCCGCAGGGTGGGGGCCAGCTGCCGACAGATCTCCTCCTCCCGGGGGGTGATCTCCACCGCCGCCACCCGACCCCCCACCGCCATATTGCCCCGGAACTCGCTGCCGGTGGGAATCCGGTTGACGGCCCCAAGGGGCTCACCGTTCAGCAGGATAATGCGCTTGTCACCCTCCTTAGCGGCGGGCAGGTAGGTTTGGATCATCACCGGTTCCTGGCCCTGGCGGGTGCTGATTTCCACCATGGAGTTGAGGTTGCGATCGCTGGCCTGGAGAAACAAAATCCCTTCCCCCGCCTTACCCCCCAGGGGCTTGAGCACCGCCGCCCCCCACCGCTCCACGGTCTCGCGAATCAGGGCCTTATTTTGACTGACCATGGTGTCGGGGATGGCCCCGGTAAATTGCAGGGCATACATTTTCTCATTCGCCGCCCGCAGCCCCTGGGGGGAGTTGATCACCCGGGTTTTAGCCGGGTTAACATAGTCTAAAAGGTAGGTGGCGTAGAGGTAGGGGACGGTCACCGGCGGATCCTTCCGCATAAACACGGCATCCATGGCCTCTAGGGGCAACTGCTCCACCTCGTCCACCTCGTACCAGAATTCCTCCGCCACCCAGTGATCCTTCACCAACCGCACCGGGGTCAATTCCACCCGCCGCAGCAGGCCCCAGGCCTGGCCCTCCACCACGCTCAGCAGGGGGGGCTCGGTGATCCAGACCTGGTGGCCCCGCTGTTGGGCCGCCTCCATCAGGGCCACACTGGTATCATGGCCAGGGTCAAGCCGTTCAATCGGGTCGATGATAAAGGCAACTTTCACGGTATTCTCCCTCCATGGTGAGGCCCAGGGGCCACCCCTGGGTTTACCTTCAACTACCTTACCTGAGCGGGGGACGCCATGATCCGAGGATTGGGGTTACAACGATGTTGGCTGGCCGGCTTGGTTAGCCTGGCCGCCTGTCAAGGGGCTCCGCCCCAGGCCCTGGGGCCAATCCCCTGGTCCGTCACCGGCCGCCAGGCCCTGGCCTACCCGGCTTTTTTGGTGCAGCCGGCCACCGCCGATCGCTACCGCCAGCAGGGCCTTAACTATCGCCAGCAGGGGGACCTGGAACGGGCCGTGGCCACCCTCACCCTGGCCGCCGCCCTCGACCCCCGCAACCCTGAGGGTTACATTATCCTGGGCTGGACCCAGCACCTGGCGGGGCAGCGGCCGGCGGCGATCGCTAGCCTGCACCGGGCCCTCGCGCAATCGCCGGATTCCGTCTCCGCCCTCAATGCCCTGGGCATTGTCTACCTGGTGGCCGGGGATTTGGCGGCGGCGGTCAGCACCCACAACCGGGCCATCACCCTCCAGCCCGATAACGAGATCGCCCACTACAACCTCTGCCTGGCCCACCACCGCCAGGCCCAGTGGGACCAGGCCATCCACCATGGTCAACGGGCCACCCAGCTGGAGCCCGCCAACCCCCATCCCTGGGTGGCCCTGGCCCTGGCCTATAGCGCCGCTGGGGATGGGGCTAGGGCCAGGGCCAGCTACGATCAAGCCCTGGCCCTGGATGGGGGCTATGGGCAGCGGTCCTACCTGGACCATCTGGAGCAGGCGGGCTTTAGTGGAGAGCAAATTAGGGCGATCGCGGCCCTGATTCCCTAGCTAGGCTGGGGCCATCGCCCAGTTCTAGCGCCAGATCTAGCGGTAGAACTGCATGAAGAATATTTTTTAACGCCATATCTGAAGATGATCGGCTATGATGATTTTCCATTAGCCGTCCTTGAACGGTCAACGCTGCCGTCTCGCCCAGTCTGAGAGATTTTACCCATGGTTCAAGAACTGCCCCGTACCCGCCCCTCCGGTCCCTTCCCCGAGACTGCTCCGGCTGCCTTTCCGGTGTTTTATCGCACCTACAGTCGCCGGGGTGAGGTGGTGGAGGGGCAGCGGGAAAGTTGGGAGCAGGTCTGCGATCGCACCCTGGCCGGTCTGGTGGAGTTGGGTCGCCTCACCCCGGCGGAAACCGAGTTGTTGCGCCGCATGCAGCACCAGGTCAAGGCCCTGCCCTCCGGGCGCTGGCTTTGGGTGGGGGGGACGGCCTGGAGTAAGCAACCAGAGAACTTTTCCGGGGCCTACAACTGCACCAGCACCAACGTGGTGGACTGGCGGGCCTTTGGTTTGATGATGGATCTGGCCATGATGGGCTGCGGTACCGGCGCCATTCTAGAACCCAAGTACATCAGCCAGATTCCGGCGATCCGCAACTCCCTGGTGGTGACCCTGGCCGGGGAGATTGGCCAAACCCCAGCGGCGGAACGGCGCCAGATCACTGAGGTCATCATTGAGGGCAACCGGGTGCAGATCCGGGTGGGGGACAGCCGCCAGGGCTGGGTCCAATCCTACCAAACCCTGCTGGAGCTCTCCACCGACCAGCGCTTCACCGGGGAGGTGGAGGTGGTGGTGGACCTGCGGGATGTGCGACCCGCCGGCGAAAAACTGAAGGGCTTTGGCGGCGTGGCCAACCCGGTACGGCTGTCCTTCCTCTACGATCGCTGCGCCACCATTCTCAATAAGGCCCTGGGCCGTCAACTCACCTCCGTGGAGTGTTGCCTGCTGATCGATGAAGCCGCCGCCTGTGTTGTCGCAGGGAACATCCGGCGCAGCGCTGGGATGCGCCAATTCGACAGTAAGGATGAGTTGGCGGCCAGCGCGAAGGATAACCTCTGGCAACAGGATGCTGAGGGCAACTGGCGGATTGATCCCGAGCGGGATGTGCTGCGCATGGCCAACCATACCCGGGTGTTCCACGAAAAGCCCAGCCTGCAGGATTGTGTTGATGCGGTGCGGAAGCAGTTTTACTCCGGTGAGGGCGCCATGCAGTGGGCGGGGGAGGCCAAGCGCCGGGCCGGGGGTAGCGATCGCTACGGCCTCAATCCCTGTGGTGAAATCATTGGATCCAACTTCCACTGTAACCTGGCGGAGGTGCACCTCAACCAGATTGACCCCAAGGACCCCCAAGACCAGGAGGATGCCTTTACCGCGGCGGCCCTGGCGGTGGCGGTGCTGCTCAACCACCAATTCCTTGAGCCCCGCTACCAAAAGTCCCGTCTGGAGGATCCCATCGTGGGGGTGTCCTTTACCGGCCTCTTCGACTTCTTTGTCAACGCCTTTGGGGTGGAGTGGCTACGCTGGTGGGAGGCGGGTCGACCGGATACGGTGGCCGGGCTGGAGTTTAAAGCCAGGGAACAGGCTTACCTGACCGCTTGGCGGGATACGGTGCAGCGGGTGGTGGCGGACTACTGCGATCGCCATGGCATCAAGGCTCCCAACCGCTGCACCACCGTCCAACCGGCGGGGACCAAATCCCTACTCACCGGCGCCAGCCCCGGTTGGCACCCCCCCAAGGCCCAGCGGTTCATCCGCCGCATTACCTTCCGCAAAAACGATCCCGTGGCCCTGGCCTGTATTGACTACGGCTACACCGTCGTGCCCGCCCAGTCTGACAAGGATGAGCAGGGCAACCTGCTTAACGATCCCTTTGATCCCCGCTGTAGCGAATGGCTGGTGGAAATTCCCGTCGAGGTGGGCTGGGCTAACCTGCCGGGGGCTGACCAGGTGGCGATCGAGCAATTTTCCGCCGCCGCCCAGTTTGACTTCTACATGCAGGTGCAGCGCCACTACACCACCCACAATACCTCCGCCACCATTGAACTGCGGGAGACAGAGGTGGAAAGCTTAGCAGAGCGCATCTACCAGGCCATCGATCAAGACCAGGGCTATATTTCCGCCGCCCTACTGGCCCGCTTCGATGACCTCCAAACCTTCCCCCGACTACCCTTTGAGCCCATTGATCGGCTTACCTACGAGGCCCTCAGGCAGCAGGTGGAGGGCCGTCGCCGCACCCAAGACTTTCACGCTGCCCTAGCTCGCTATGATGCCGGGGAACTCCTAGAGGCGGGGCCAGCGGGCTGTGACTCCGACAAGTGCATGCTACCTGAGAACAAACCAACCCAGTCGACTTAGCTGATCCAGATGTCAGCCTATAGAATAGATGGAATAAAATGCCAGGCTTGGCCTAAGCCTTACCTGGAACAGGGTGATCAGCCATCTACCGGAAGTGTACAGATGGGGTTGGGTGATAGTGGGGCTGTGACCCCCTTAGCCAACAACCTGTTAACCGTGTAAAGTCTAAGTGAATTTCAGCCATTACCGGGTCTGGTGAACAGACGGTTAGGGTTGAGGTTTGTTAGTTTGACTTCTACGCCTTTGCTTGCTGCTCATGGGGTTGTGTCCATGTTCCAGGATAGTTCGCTGGACTTTAAGCTAGTGCAACGGGTTTGTCTACTGCAGCAGGCCCTTGATCAGGCCACGGAGTCCCTTGAGGAACTGCAACAACAGGTGGCTAATCACCAGGTGCTGCAGTTCCATCTGGCCCAAACAGAGGAATACTCTAACGTTCAGCAAAAAATTATTATTAATCTTAAGGAGCAGCTGACCGCTAAGCAGGAATGGCAGCAGCGGTTACTTGGCACACTCCTAACTGACCTGCGGCAGTTGATTGATACCCAACAGCTGGAGCTGGAGCGCTTGAGAGTACGGATTAATCAGAGCCATGCCGAAGTCCAGGACTATCTGGTCCGAATGAAGAACTCCTACCAGAGTACTTCCCTCCATCCAGAGCTTCTCCAACCCCATGACCTCAACTCGGAGGTAATGATTGTCCGAGCCTTGACCGTCAGTCTAGGCCACCAGTTACAGGCAGCCCAAGACCACATTCAACAGTTGGATCACACCCTCACCCGCTACCAGGTCACCTTTGCCCGTTTCCAGGTCTACGGTAAAGCTGCAGGTACCTCGACTTCGGCAGACAACGGGGCGGGCTGGGGGCTGATTGATCCTAGCCACCCCGATGACAGTAGTGAGGAAGATATCATCGCCCTCAGGGCCCTGATCACCACCCACCAACAAAAGATCGATCAACTTACCGCCGCCCTCCACAGCCAGTTTCACCAGCAAACCTCCCTACGCTCTCGCTACCAGGAAGTTGCCGCAGAACGGGATAGCTTAAAACAGCGGGAAAGGGCTTTACAGGTTGAGAATGAACGCTTGCGGGCGGCCTTAGCCGCCACCCAGGCTCCGATCACTGACCCCACGCCCCGGCCTATCCCCGCTTGGCAGGCCTCCTCCCAGGAGCCCAGCCCCCTTTCACGCTGGCTTAACCAGGCTTAGAGGTTGTTTGAAAAGCCAAAGAGGGTCTCAAACTATACCTATGGAATCGGATAATCTCCTCAGGATGCAACTTTTTTGCGCCCTCTTGGCCGCAAACTATACCTGGCATAACCCTTTTTAAACAATCTCTTAGGACAATTGATCGGTGGTTTCCATGTTTCTTAACATGGAACTTGTCCATTACGAAACATGGAAAAGCTAAGACTGGGTCCCCTTTTCCCCTTACGGGTGAGTAGGGCTATGATTGGGCTGACTCAGCTAACCCTGACAAACGGGCCGTCAATCTTACTAGGAGAGACCGCCGGCCCAGCCGCTCCTACCGATCAAAGGCCAGGCGTAGGGATTCGATGATCACCTGCCAGGCGCCATCGCTGGCCACCGGGTCGTAGCGATGGCCATCATCCCGCATGAAGGTGTGGTCAGCATCATAGAGCAGGGTTTTATGGGCCACCCCTACCCCATCTAGAGCTTCAATAATCTGTTCCCGGGCATCCAGAGGTACATGGGGATCGAGACCACCGAAGAGGGTAAGGACTGCCCCCTTGATCTCCCCTAGACGCTCCAGGGTATCGGCCCGGTCCTGGCCCAGCCTACCGTTATGGACCCCGGTGGGGTAACAACACACCGACAGCTTCACCGCTGATTGCAGGGCGGCCCGCAGGGCCAGGTGACCACCAATGCAAAAGCCTAGGCTGGCGATTTCCCCAGCCGCCACCTGATCCTGGGTTTGTAGCCAATCCAGTACAGCGATGGCATCGGCATCGTAGGCGGCGATCGGAGTGCGACGGGCGTTATCATTACCCCGCAGCCGTCCCAGGCTATTGGGTTCGATCACCGTGCCAATCGGCTCCAGGCGGTGGAAAATTTCCGGCGCCGCCACCACATAGCCGTAGCCTGCCAGCCGGTCCGCCAAGCGGGTAATCGGTGCCCCCAGCTGGTAAATATCTGAGTAGAAAAGAATGCCGGGATATTGGCCGGCGGGTTGGGGCGATGCCACGTACACCCGCATCAGGCTATCCCCGACCATGAGGCCAATGTCCTGTCGCTGCACCTGCATAGACTACACCTTAGTTCTTGAAACAACAATTCTGGTAAACCACGTAGTCATGACTGATGGGTGTTTGCCAAGGATGACGGATAGATCGCGTCTCTCTCTGAAATGGCCGGCCATGATGGCCACCATGGCTTGATTTTATCCATTTCTGACCAGAGGAGATAGTATTAACGTACTGTTTCCAGCAATCCTATGCTCGACCTGGTTAAACTAGCCCAGCAAATGCAAGGCATGGGCCAGCATCTCAGTCAAGAAGCGGCGGCGGCTCAGCGGCGATTAAACCTGGCCCTAGGCCTATCAACCCGGGCCCTGGCGACCCAGTCGGAGTTGGTGACGATGCTAGCAACCCACGGCGATCGCCTAGCCTTTACCGCCGCGACCCCGATCGAACCCCTCACCCCGCACCCAGTGCTCCCCACCGCCCACCTGCCCCACAGCGTCATCGCTACAGATGGGTCTCAAATTGCCCCCAGTCACCACGAAATTGCCTACTGCTACCTGATTAACGTAGGGCGGGTGGTGCTGCACTACGGCCAGGGTCGATTTCCCCGCCTGGATAGCCTACCGGAGGTGGTCTACCGACCGGAGGAGTTGGCCCTGTCCCGCCAGTGGGGGATGGCCACCACGGAGTGGATGGGCCATCGCCGCACCATAGCGGAGGCCCAGGAGTTGGCGGCCCTGGCCACCGCAACCCTGCAGGAGTTGGGGGCCTCTCCCCCACCGCTGTTAGCCATGGTGGACGGCTCCCTAATCTATTGGTTTTTAGATGACCTACCGGAGGCGGCCCGGGAGTTGATCCTGCCCCCGATCCTGACCGCCTGGGAGCAACTCCACCAGCAAGGCATTCCCCTGGTGGGCTATCTCAGCGCTGCCCGCAGCAGCGAAGGATTAAATTTTCTACGGCTGGCCGCCTGCCCCTTCCCCACCCCAGACTGTCAAGACCATTGCCAGGGCCAGGGGGAGGGAGCCCCCTGTGGCCGGTTTCTACCCCTGCGGGACGCTAATTTCTGGGCTAGCCAGCTCACCCCAGGGCAGCGCAGCCCCCTTTATCGCAGTACTGCCCCGATTTTGGCCCGCTACGGCGAACAAGCGATCTACTTTTGTTACCTGCATGTGGGAACGGAGGTGGCCCGGGTAGAGATGCCGGCATGGGTGGCGACCGCTGCCGATCTCAGGGAGCGGGCCCTGGCCCTGGTGCTGGCCCAGGTCCAAAAGGGCTACGGTTACCCGGTGGCCCTGGCGGAGGCCCATAACCAGGCGGTGGTGCGGGGGGGCGATCGCAGCCGCTTCTTTGCCCTGCTTGAGCGAGAACTGATCCGCGCTGGTCTGAAAAATGTTGGGGTCTCCGCCAAGGAAACTCGTAAACGGGGCAGCATTGCCTAGGGTTGCCTAGCTTAACTAGTTTTTGCCTATCCCTACCGAATGGTTTAGGTTCCCACATCGGACCATAAACACTAATCTAAAAAGTCACTCGAACAGAGCAAATGCCAGGTAGGCGTTTCCGGCTCGCCTCCATATTCCTTTCAGGGGACTACGGCTAATAACCTTAACTTGGCAAAGGCACGATCGCACGCGACAATGGAGTACTGTCCTTTCCAACTCTCGGCTGTGAACAACCCACCTGTACGCACGGTTTCTGATGCCAAGCGGGACTTTTATACCTACCACACCCGTCCTATCAATTCTATTTATCGGCGAGTCGTAGATGAATTGCTGGTGGAAATGCACCTGCTATCGGTCAACGGTGACTTTGCCTACGATCCGATCTACGCCCTGGGTATCGTCACCACCTTTGACCGGTTTATGCTCGGCTATCAGCCCGATCATGATAAGGACTCGATTTTTAGCGCCCTCTGTCGATCGGTACAGTCCTCCCCTGATCAATATCGGGGTGATGCGGCGGCAATGAAGGCCGCCGTGGCCGGCATCACCCTGGAGGAATTCGAAGCTCAGTTTGACCAGTTACTCGATGCTCCCCCCAATGGGGGGCTAAGGAGCACCCTCAGCCAGGTGGCTAACCGGGAGGGATTTAAGTATAGTCGAGCCTTTGGTATCGGCCTCTACACCCTACTGGAGGCGGTGGCGGGTGACGACCTGCTGAGCAATAAGGATAGCCTGGCGGATTTGATTAAAACCTTGGCGGGTAAGCTTAACCTCTCCAGTGACAAGCTGACTAAAGACCTGGAACTGTATCGCAGCAACTTAGAGAAGTTTGCCCAGGCCCAGGAGGTGATGAAGGATATGCTGGCGGCGGAACGGAAGAAACGGGAAGAACGCCAGCAATCTGCCCCTGTCAACTCTGACACCAGTTCTAGGATAGAGGCTGAAGATGGTGATAGCTAGCGCTTGGGCAGTTTAGCTCTGGGTACGCGGTGGTTCACAATCTAGGGGAAGATTAAGCCAAAGGGCCGAATCTCTAGACTCGGAGGACATCTCAATTTTTCACCTGGGCAAATTAATTTAACGGGACTACTGATACCCCCCGGGCCATGGTCGGTGATCGTTACCGTCTATGCCTGGGGGCTTTTTTTGCTGATCAGGGAATAGCTCCAGGCCCAGTAGATTGACCAAGGAAGCAAAGGGACAGCCAAAGCTATACTTATCAAAAAGCATGAAGTTTATTGAAAAAAACAATAGTGACCGGGCCATTCTGTCCCATTCCGTTACAATAGCCAGCCATGATGCTCGATGCTTAGGGGTGAGGCACCACTAGCAGCCACTGTTATCTAGTGTTACCCTAATCAAGCTTGATTCAGCCCTCTGTTCAGTCAGGACACTTTCTATGACATCAGTTTTACCCCGACCCACTGATGACCCACGCCTGGTTAATCTGCCGGAAGCCGTGCGTACCCAGTTACAGGATCGATTTAAACTGGTAGCTACTCCAGGAGGGCTGTCTACTTCGGGTTCCCTTCCCTTCAACCAAGAGACTGCTTCACCTCCCCGGGTCCAGACCGGACGAGCCATTGTCTCCCTCACCCAAGTGGAGAAAATTTATCCCAACGGCAGTAGTGCCCTAGTGGAGGCCAACCTAACCGTTAACCAGGGGGATTTTTTGTTTGTTACGGGACCATCCGGCTCAGGGAAGTCCACTCTGCTCAAGCTACTATATGGCCATGAGCAACCTACAGCGGGCAATATTTTTATCGACAACCAACCCATCGACAAACTACGGGGAAATCGCCTGGCCATGATGCGTCGTCGCATTGGCATTGTCTTCCAGGACTATAAGTTGATTCCCCGTCGTACCGTGGCTGAAAATGTCGCCTTTGTCCTTTGGGCCCAGGGCTTTACCCGCAAGGAGATCCACCGTCGCCTTTGGCCGACTTTAAAAATGGTCGGGCTGCAGGCCAAGGCACAATGCTTCCCTGATGAACTCTCAGGGGGTGAGCAACAGCGGGTAAGTATCGCCCGGGCCGTAGTCAACACACCACCCCTGCTGTTGGCTGATGAACCCACCGGCAACCTGGATGGGGATAACTCCCTACAGGTGATTAAAATCCTCAAAAAGTTAAATTCTATCGGGATTACTGTGATTGTTACCACCCACGATGAGCACCTTGTGAGAGCCTCCAACCATCCGGTGGTGCAAATTAAGCAGGGACGTATCCACCACCTGCGGCATTAACCCCAAGCCTGTTACCTATCGGTTACCCTGCATTACTTAACGTAATATTACTTAGAACCCCAGCTCCCTTCTCCGGAACGGTAGGATAATAGACCATTAATCCAGGTATGTGAGAGGAGCCGGCTTTGGTCAGTATCACCCCCTTAAAAACATCTAAGTCCCAGGAAATTTTTGCCGCCGCCCAGGTCTTGATGCCCGGCGGAGTGAGTTCACCCGTGCGAGCCTTCAAATCCGTTGGCGGTCAACCGATTGTCTTTGATCGGGTGAAGGGGGCCTACATCTGGGATGTAGATGACAACCAATACATTGACTATGTTGGCACCTGGGGGCCTGCCATCTGTGGCCATGCTCACCCCGAGGTACTGGCCGCGCTTGCCGCGGCCCTAGAAAAAGGCACCAGCTTTGGGGCCCCCTGCTATCTGGAAAATGTGCTGGCGGAAATGGTGATTGACGCCGTGCCCAGCATTGAAATGGTGCGTTTCGTTAATTCCGGCACCGAAGCCTGTATGGCGGTACTACGCCTGATGCGGGCCTACACCCAGCGAGATAAGGTGATCAAGTTCTCTGGCTGCTATCACGGCCATGCCGATATGTTTTTAGTGCAGGCTGGTTCTGGGGTCGCCACCCTGGGTCTGCCAGACTCCCCGGGAGTACCTAAGGCCGCCACCAGCGGCACCCTGACGGCACCCTACAATGATCTAGAGGCGGTTAAGCAGTTATTTGCTGAAAATCCTGGTGAAATCGCCGGAGTCATCCTGGAGCCGGTGGTGGGTAACTCCGGTTTCATTCCACCCCTGCCCGGTTTCCTGGAGGGGCTGCGGGAAATCACTCAGGATCACCAGGCCCTGCTGGTATTTGATGAGGTGATGACCGGGTTTCGCATTGCCTACGGTGGGGCCCAGGCCAAGTTTAAAGTCACTCCTGATTTAACCACCCTTGGTAAGGTAATTGGCGGTGGTTTGCCGGTGGGGGCCTACGGGGGCCGCCGTGAGATTATGGCAATGGTTGCCCCGTCAGGGCCGGTGTATCAGGCGGGTACCCTCTCCGGCAATCCTTTGGCCATGACCGCTGGCATTAAAACCCTGGAGCTACTTCAGCGACCCGGTACCTACGATCGCCTGGATCAGATTACCCAGCGGCTCATCACCGGTTTACTGGAAGCCGCCACTCAGGCAGGCCATGCGGTTTGTGGAGGCCATATCAGCGGTATGTTTGGTCTGTTTTTCCAGCCTGGGCCCGTGACCAGCTACGAAGAGGCCAAACAGTCTGACCTGGCGAAGTTTAGCCGTTTCCACCGGGCCATGCTGGAACGGGGCGTATACCTGGCCCCCTCCCAGTTTGAGGCGGGATTTACCTCCCTGGCCCATACCGAGGCCGATATCGATCGCACCATCGCGGTGGCCCGTGAGGTTTTTGCCCTAGTCTAAGGAGTCATCGAATTCTAACCACTTCACACCGCCGATCGCTGGAGGAGAGATGCTATCCGCCACCCTAAAGGAACTGATGCGGCGCTATTACCAGGCTGGGGCGCGGGACTTCCACGGGTTAGATCTGCAGGGTTTAGACCTGCAGCAGGTTCACATGGCGGCGGCGGACCTACGTCGCGCCAACTTGACTAAAGCGCAGCTCAGCCATGCGGATCTGACCCACATTAACGGTTACCAAATTAACCTGGCCCAGGCGGATCTGCGGGAGGCCTCCCTGGCGGAGGCGGTGCTAGTCCAGGCAGACCTGCGTAAAAGCCGTTGCCACCGCACCACACTGGTCAATGCCGATCTGAGAGACAGCTTGCTAGCCCAGGCAGATCTCAGCCATGCCAACCTGGAGGGGGCTAACCTCCAAGGGGCGGATCTAAGCCATGCCCAGCTCTATTGGGCCAATCTTCGCTACGCCAACCTGCAGGGGGCTAACCTGCAGGGAGCGGACTTGAGCGGTGCTAAATTTTCCCAAACCCGCATGCCCGATGGGAGTAAACGCCATGGAGATGGATAGGACCGCCAGTCTTCTAGCCCTGGGCTCATCGCTGTTAAATCCTTCCCCCACACCATGGCCCCCGCCTCAAAGCTACTGCTCAAACTGAGCCAGCGGTTATGGACTGATCCCGCTGATCAGCAGGCCTTTATGGACGCCCTGACCACCCCCAAGGCCTACCCAGGGGCTATCCTCTGGACCCAACCCCGGCCCCAGCCAGCGCCCTTTAGCCGGTTGCCCTCCCTACCCTGGCAACCCCCAGAGGTGGATCGACTAGAGCCGGGACAGACCCCTGGGCAGCACCCCCTACACCAGCAGGGGGCCTACTACTGCCTTGACATGGCCTCGGTATTTGCGGCGGCGGTGTTAACTGCGATTCCTACCAGGGGGGGGCAGGTGCTGGATCTCTGTGCGGCACCAGGGGGTAAAAGTCTACTGGCCCGTCACCTGCTGCAGCCCGATCAGCTCTGGTGTAACGAGGTAGTCCGCAAACGGGTCAGGATCCTAATTGCTAATCTGAAACGCTGTGGGGCAACGGAGGCGGTGGTGTTTAACCTGGATCCAGAGGTCTGGGCCGAACAGGCACCCCAGGGGGCGACGGTGGTCCTGGTGGATGCCCCCTGTAGTGGTCAATCCCTGCTAGCCAAGGGAGACTCCGCTCTAGGTTGTTTTCACCCCCAGCTGATTAATCGTAATGCGGGCCGCCAACGGCGTATCCTGGCGGCGGCGGCGGCAATTCTCGCCCCCGGTGGCTATCTGGCCTACATGACCTGTACCTTTTCACCGGAGGAAAACGAACGGGTAGGGGCCTGGCTGCTAAGGACCTTTCCCCAATTGCAAGCGATCTCGGTCCCCCTGCTGGAGGACTACCAATCCTCCCTGGGGGACTTTCCCTGCTATCGCCTTTGGCCCCAGTCAGGACTGGGAGCCGGGGCCTTTACGGTCCTATTTCAAAAGCAAGCACCTAGGTCTACTCCTGAGGGCTGCACCACAGTGCCAGGCTTTCTAGAGCGGTACGGTTGGCCTATCCATCCACCGGAGCACCAACTAAACCAGATTTTATAGGTTTGACCAGCCCGCTAATGTGCTTAGAAAACCGCGAACGGGAAGCAGCATAGAGTCGCTGCCCGTTAATTCAGTAACAATGCAGCGCAAGAGACCTAGTGCTAACGTCAAGACTAAGATGGCTCTAAAAGCCATCAAGGGGCTGAAAACCCTTAATAAACCTGGAATCGACTCGTCTAGAGTCTGTCCACGCTATTAAGCGACTTAGCATCTTCGCCCTGATGGTCGCGCTGCGCACGCTCCAGCTCAAAGAGGGGCGAGAGGATGAATCCCGCTCCGCTGCCCTAGCCTTTTCCGAATCTCAGCAACAACGTCTCAGGCATCTCGCACCCAAATTGCAAGCCCCCCCACAAACAACAAAACCCCTACTCTCCCGGCTCTCTACCTTGGGCTAGTTGGTTGATTGCACGGTTAGCTGGGTGGTCGGGCTATGCCTCCCCTGGGATTCACACCTTAAGTCAGGGCCTGAAAAAGTTTAAAGCCCTCTTGGAGGGATAGTCGCTTGCCCAAGGATTTGTGTGTATCTAGCAGACCCTTGTGGGAAAAGGAATTTAGGGATGAGGGAAAAAGATTTGTCAGCGAACCAGCTTGCGGTCTACTGATTGAAGCTCGAGTTGCCTATAGATATCTATAAATGGGAGATTTATAAAGACTGTATAAGTACGAATGGCATATTTATAAAGACTATTATGGCGAGATTTAAAGAGATCATCCCTTTTGCTATGATGCAATCAAAGCAGGAGTGGTGAAACAAAATTCAGAAATTTGAATCTATGCTTAGACAAGATGTTAGTCATCTCTCGGATTTGGGTAACCTAAACTAATTATTGGATTTCGAATAGTAAAAATATATTTTCGACAGGTATATGAGACGCTCATGGATTAAAAAACGTCTCCCCTGTTATCACAGTTAGACTTTCGAAGAAACATCTAGAGGATTATTCTATGATTATTGTTGATAGCGCTCTAAAAGCTCGTCAAACCTTGGGACGTCCTCTCCGAGTGGGTATGATTGGGGCAGGGGCTATGGGTTGGGGAATTGCCAACCAAATTATCAATTTCATGCCTGGTATAGAACTGGTCGCTGTCTTTAGTAGAACTTTAAAAAGTGCTCGCCGCACCTATGCTGAAGCTGGCATTCTAGAAACAGTAGAAGTAAAAACCAAAGCCCAACTAGAAAAGGCTATCATTGCAGGCCAACCAGCTGTCACAGAAGATTATACTTTGCTTTGTCAGGCTAATGGTATTGATATAATTGCCGAAGTGACTGGCACTATTGAATTTGCAGCTGAAGCTATTTTATTCGCTATCAGAAACCATAAAAATGTGGTGATGATGAATGCGGAAGTCGATGCTACCATCGGTCCCATCCTTAAGGTATATGCTGATCGCGAGGGGGTGATTTTATCCGGTTGCGAGGGCGACCAGCCCGGCGTAGAGCTTAACCTTTATCGATTCGTCCAAACTTTGGGTATGCGTCCCTTAGTTTGTGGAAATGTCAAGGGAATGCTAGATCCCTATCGGACCCCCACAACCCAAGCGGAGTTTGCTAAGCAATGGGATCAAACCCCCCATATGGTGACTAGCTTTGCTGATGGGACAAAAATCGCCTTTGAGCAGGCAATTGTTGCCAATGCTACTGGCATGGGAGTAGCTCAGCGCGGTATGACAGGTTATAGCCACATTAAGCACGTAGATGAGCTTACGGAAGTATACGATGCCGACACACTTTTGCGGATGGGCGGCATCGTTGACTACGTTGTTGGCGCCGAACCTGGTCCCGGAGTCTACGTAATTGCCTATAGCGAGGACCGTTTACAACAACACTATCTCAAGTACCTAAAGCGGGGTTCTGGGCCACTCTATTCGTTTTATACCCCTTACCATCTCTGTTGTTTAGAAGTCCCGATCTCCCTAGCAAGGGTTGGGTTACTAGGTGATACGGTAATTGCTCCCCAAGCGGGTCCCGTTGTAGATGTAATCACAACGGCTAAGCGTCCTCTGAAGGCCGGGGAGGTTCTTGACGGGGTTGGTTTTTACATGACCTACGGTCAGTGTGAAAATTCCAATATTGTTCAAGCTGAGCGGTTATTACCGATTGGATTGTCTGAGGGAGCACAGCTGAAGCGAGATATTGCAAAGGATGAGGTAATTTCCTATGACGATGTTATTATGCCTCCCCGACGTCTCTGCGATCAGTTGAGACAGGAGCAAGATAGAACCTTTAATGAAACTAACCACCTGGTTAACATCTAGGTCTCATGCCTCGGTTGCCATAGTTCCCAGTCGCAGGACTAACTTGGCAACGGGCTCCACCTTGGGCGGAGCCTTTCACGGCTATACAATGGTATGACTACAGCCCTGTGTGACAATCTGAATCAGATAGGGCTCCTTATCCCTGCTGCTGGCGCTGACGAGCTGCTTCGTAGAGCAGCAGTGCCGCCGCAACTGCAACATTAAGGGATTCCACCTGCCCCTGCATAGGAATCCTAACTCGCACATCAGCCCGATCTAGACATAGGGAAGACAGCCCCGCCCCTTCGTTACCCAAAAAGAAAACAGTAGGCAGGGTCAGGTCCACCTGCCAATAGCTCAGATCGGCCCTGGCATCGGTAGCCACCAACTGCACTGACTGCTTTTGCCAATCCGCCAGCATCCCCGACAGATCGGTAACTACTGTCAGGGGGAGGTGAAACCATTGACCAGCGGAAGCCCTTAGCACCTTGGGATGATCAGGGGCAACACTATCAGCAGTGAGCCATAATCCATCAGCTCCAGCAGCCACAGCGCTGCGAATCACCGTGCCCAAATTTCCAGGGTCCTGCAACGCCTCCAACAAAACCCCCACTCCGGTCAAGGAAGCGGGGCGGGGCGGGGATATCTGGGGAGCAACCGCCACAATCCCGTCCGGATGGATCGTGGTGGCCAGGGCCGCCAAGACGACGGGGGAAACTACATGGACTTCCTTAGCGTGAAGCTGCAAGCCCGAGGCCAAATCCCCGTAGCGCTGGTGCCAGAGAGGAGTATAGAAGACGGTGTCGAGGGGGTAGGCAACCCCCAGGGCCTCCTGCACCAAGTGAGTACCCTCCAGCAAAAACCGCTGCTGCTGCCGCCGGTATTTTGACTGATGCAGCCTACGAACTTCTTTTACCAAAGGGTTCTGCAGACTGGTTAACATCAGCAAACACTAGGATTAATTGGATGCGGAACCCGGGACTTGAACCCGGATGTTTTTGCAAACACTAGGACCTGAACCTAGCGCGTCTACCAATTCCGCCAGTTCCGCTGACTCACAGCAGCTATAAGAATGCTGCGATCAATAATCATGCCTCAGTTTCAATCCCTAGTCAAGGATTTGAAAAAAGATTTTGTTATTGTAAAGAATCGGGTATTCTGAAGTGGTTTTAAGATGGTCCAAGTACGGATAGCTATGGTGAAATAAGATATTTCCGGTAGAATCTAGGCACAACTTGGGCACTGTTATATGTATGCATTGGTGGAGGATACTGCTATCGTCACGTCTATTCATTTACCCAACTCCCTAGCTGCCCCAGAGGTCCATGATCAGGTTTTAGAGGTCACCGGCGGCAGTTCTTTATCAGGCCATGTTGCCATTAGCGGAGCTAAGAACTCGGCTTTAGTGGTGATGGCAGCAACCCTTCTCTGTCCCCAGCCCTGCCGCATCGACAACATTCCCCACCTGGCAGATATTGAACGCATGGGACAGGTGCTATCCGCCCTTGGGGTGAGTCTTCGGCGTGATGGTCAAGCCCTTGAAATCGATCCCACCACCATTTCTACCACCCAAGCCCCCTACGACCTGGTCAGTCGACTACGGGCAAGTTTCTTTGTGATTGGCCCCCTACTAGCCCGCATGGGAGTAGCTCGGGTGCCCCTGCCCGGAGGCTGCGCCATTGGTGCCCGACCGGTAGAGCTGCACGTGCGTGGTCTGCAGGCTATGGGGGCCAATGTTCATATTGAACATGGCACGGTCCATGCCTATATTCCTGGCCGAGTGGGGCGATTGCAGGGGGCCAAGATTTATTTGGATTACCCCAGTGTTGGAGCCACAGAAACTCTGATGATGGCCGCCACCCTAGCCCAGGGAGAAACCACGATTGAAAACGCCGCTCAAGAGCCGGAGGTAATAGACCTGGCTAACTTCTGTCGCGCCATGGGCGGTCGGATTCGCGGCGCCGGGACTAATACCATCACCATTGTGGGTTCCCCCTATCTGCATGGTACCGATTACAGCATTATTCCTGATCGTATCGAAGCCGGTACTTTCTTGTTGGGTGCCGCCATCACCGGTTCAAGCATTACCCTCTCCCCAGTCATTCCTGACCACATGACAGCAATTCTGGCAAAGTTACAGGAAGCGGGGGGACAAATCATCATGGAAAGTCCCACCCGAATGCGCTACCAGCCAGATCGGATAATTAATCCCATCGACATTCAAACGGGCCCCTTCCCAGGCTTCCCCACCGATATGCAGGCCCAGTTCATGGCCCTGCTGGCCATCGGTCAGGGCACCAGTGTAATTACAGAAACCGTCTTTGAAAATCGGCTCCGCCATGTGGCGGAACTGAACCGTATGGGGGCGGATATTCGCCTCAATGGCAGCTGTGCGATTATTAACGGTGTGCCCCAACTGTCTGGGGCACCGGTAATGGGCAGTGATCTGCGGGCCTCTGCCGCCCTAGTGATAGCGGCCCTGGCGGCGGAGGGTACTACCCAAATCCAGGGATTGCAGCACCTGGACCGAGGCTATCAGAACCTGGAAGGTAAATTGCAGCGGCTGGGTGCCAAAATTCAGCGGCGTTCTCTGCAGGCCTAAGCCTCTAGTGCTCGATTGAGTCGCTTGATCGCCTGGCGGCTTTGGATTCACCGAGTTTCGTGACATCCAGTGCAGACAGTGCTTCAAGAAGCGGTATGAATGCTCTATAGTAGAACGTTGCTGGTAAGGTTGCTAGAGGCGTTCAAGGTCAGGCCAAGTGCTGCCCATCCAAGAACGACAGGAGGTGCGTGTCCAGTGAGGCTGTCCGTTCTCATCCAGCCATTATCCTTACATTAGGGTTATGGGATGCTGAGCTGCCCGACAACAGTGCATCTGGTGCCAGTTGTGTACCCAGATGAACCCCTGTTTTGAATGAACAAGGGCATAGATCGGTGTCGGCATCTCGCCAAGTGGTCGACTGTGCCCTCTGAAGGGTAACAACAGCCTCACAAATTGTCCCGAGAAGATCTTGATGCCCGCTGAACGAAAAATGGCGTCTCCCACTACGGCTACAAAAACCATATTTGGCTAGAGGCTCAACTTGCCGTTGCGCCTGAAAACCTAGGCTAGCCAGCTATAGGGTGATGACATTAGGAGAAGAGTCTATCAGCCAATTAACCGACTCGTGAGACCTCATAGATGGGACGGTTCATGACCTATTCAAAAATTGAAGCCAGAAGCCAGATGGCTTACGATCATTGTCTCGTTTGAGACAATGTCAACCAAAAGTCAAATTAATCGAGGCACTCGAAATGCCGATATGAGGATTAATTTACACGATTTTACCTGGGAAGAAGGTTGTCTAGTTTAAGTAGAATCTCAGCCTCACGATATTGCTGGAGTGTTGGCTAATATTCGAAAAATCCTAATCATTTTCCACTCACTTCAGCTGATCCCAAGATGCAGTTTCCCGTCTACATAGGGTTTGGTACCTGGAAGATTCATCCTCACCTCTTACTTGAGTCTTTGGGATATGCGGTAGCGTTTCGTCCATTGCTGTGGAATCTTCGATCAGACACCATTCGAATTTCTCAGAGAAGTTCGGTGATGGTGGGCGGCACGATGGGAGCGTTGTTGGGCGCAAAGGGGCTTGTCTTACTGCAACATATTGATCTGCTGTGGCTGAACTGGCAGCAATGGCTAAAGTACTCCCCAGTGTCTGATCAAGGTAGAGGCGAAAATTATCTTTCAGAATGGGGCGTGTGTACCTGGTCAAGCATTGCCCCACCCACGGACGGGAGGAGGTATTGATTGCCGACGATATCGAGTACTACCGGCAGACTCAGGCCTTTATCAAGCCCGGAGATATGCCACGACGGTTTAACACCTCCATTCAGCATGGCTGCCCCTACGACTGTGGCCTATGTCCAGACCACGAGCAACATAGCTGCTTGACCCTGGTGGAGTTGACCGATCGCTGCAACCTCACCTGTCCCATTTGTTACGCTAACTCCGGCGCGGAGAAGCTTGACAGCCATCAGCAGCCCCGTCGACATCGCAGTTTGGCGGAAATCGAGCGGATGTTGGATGCCATTGTCACCAATGAGGGGGAACCCCAAGTTGTGCAACTGAGTGGTGGGGAACCGACCCTACACCCAGACTTCTTTGCCGTTATGGATCAGGTCAAAGCTAGATCCATTAAGCATTTGATGATCAATACCAATGGTCTAAAAATTGCTCAGGATCGGGCCTTTGGCGATCGACTGAGCTAGTATAAACCAGGCATCGAAATTCACTTGCAATTCAACAGCTTTGCAACCACCGCCCTGCGAGAATTGCGTGGGGCAGATTTGTGGGCTGTGCGCGAGCAAGCGATCGCCCGACTGAATGAGATCAACCTCTCCACTACCCTGGTTGTAACCCTGAAAAAGGGCTTGAACGACCATGAAATTGGCAAAATCATCGACTTTGCCTTAAACCAACGGTGTGTACGAGGGGTAACCTTCCAGCCCATTCAAGCCACAGGGCGATTACAGGGGTTTGATACCAAGCGCGATCGCTACACCCTCACCGAAGTCCGTCGTGCCATCCTGCAACAAAGTCCCCACTTTCAACCCCAGGATATCCTGCCCGTACCGTGCCATCCTGACTGCTTAGCGGATGGCCTATGCTCTAAAACTAGGAGATAAGGTTATCCCATTGACGGGGCTGTTCGAGACTCCGGCATTTGTGGATATGGTACCCAACTCCGTCCTTTACGAGCAGCACCCAGAGCTAAAGCAACGTATTTTTGACCTGTTTTCCACCAGTCATTCTCCGGCTTCGGCCACCACCTCCCTCAAGCAACTCCTGTGTTGCCTGCCTTTGATCCCCGTTCCGGCTAGCTTGAGCTACGAGAATATCTTTCGAATCATGATTGTCCAATTTATGGATGCCTATAACTTCGATGTGCGATCGATAAAACGATCGTGGATCCATATCGCCCATTCTGACGGACGCATAATTCCCTTTGATACCTATAATTTGTTTTATCGAGAAGGCAGTTCCGGATCCGACATGGTAGCCAGGATGCATCAGGGGAAAACTCGCTCTCACTAATTGACCACGAATGATGTCTAGAGGTACGAAGCCAAACGAAATCCAAGAGATAGCCAAAGGGTTCATGTTAGTCATGGGCTAGCGGTCCTGATGATCTTAATCCTTGGCTCAATCCTTGGAAGCTCCATTTCTTTAGGAATATGGGTCTTAGGCGCAATGGGCTTCCTGTTTTGGCAATTGCTCTACGTGATACCGCTAACCATCTGGCTCAAACGCTGGGGCAAGGTGGGGATGATGAAAGGTGTAATTATGGGTGCGGTCCTCACTGCCCTGGTAAACGGAGCCTGTTACCTGTTGATGCTATGATTAGCCATCCTCACAAGTACTGCAACACTTGAAACCTTTTGCATAGATCCCGAAGCGACCGTGGAGAGAAACGATACCTCCTGGAACCGGGCCAGTTCCTTAGCGACGGAGTTAACTCGACCACTCTCAACGGTCTGGTTCATGATGGGGGCCTAGGGTGCTGCCACCCGCTTGGGGTTAACCTAGATCTCAAACTGCAGCAAATCAGCCCCCATAGCCCATTTACTGCCCCATCAGCTATGGGGTAATACCACCCGACACAGGGGTAGGCGATCGTGATAAAACTGATCCCAGTAGAACTTACCCTAGAGCAACCGCTAGGATTCCCATCCTGGTTAAGATGAACAGGTTAGCCCGATTCATCTTGAGTGGGATCCGGGTTTACTAGAGTAGTTGGCTCATTGATCCCCCTCCCCGTCGTTGTCACCGATGGGGTTTTTTATGGTTTTTTGAGGGATGGAGCGGCTATAGGGAAAGCCTTCTCTGGAGCCAGGCCAAGCTGATGGCCCCTAGCGCTACCTATCCATCATCCAGTTGTGACAACAGTGAACGGGCAGGCTCATGACACTGCCATGATGGATTCAGATGCGCGATCGTCCCTTACCTAAACCTAGGAACAAATAACCATCAAAGTAGCCCATCAATGATGCAACAGAATAGTTTACTTTATCCTAGTTTCAGGCTTGTTATTGGAGAGCTTAGCAACTGTTTCTCTCCACAAAATTACGAAAAAGATGGAAACAATAACCAGTCCTGCTAGTAATCCAAAGAGAGATTCAGCTCTTAATTCTGTACCGGTGCCCTAGGGCAGCCGATCCAGGGTACGGTACTGCACCGCCTCCGCCAGATGGTGAGTCTGCAGTGTATCCTGGTCATCCAGGTCAGCGATGGTGCGGGCTACCTTGAGGATGCGATCGGCGGCCCGGGCGGATAGGACTAGGCGGCGCATGGCCCCCTCCAGCAGGGTCCGACCACTGTCATCCAGGGGGCACCACTGCTTCAGATGGCGGCTTTGCATGTCGGCGTTACATTGCAACTTGGGTTCCTGCTGGAACCGATCCTGGGCCCGTTGCCGGGCCCGCTGCACCCGTTGACGTACCAGCTCAGAGGCTTCCCCCGGTTGGTGCTGGGTCATTTCCTCAGGTTTAATCCGGTTCACCACCACCTGCAGGTCAATCCGATCCATCAGGGGGCCCGACAGCCGCGACCAGTAGTTTTCTCGGCTACGGGGGCTACAGCTACAGGGTTGGAGGGGGTCACCGTAAAAACCGCAGGGGCAGGGGTTGGTGCTGGCCACCAGGGTAAACTGGGCCGGAAACACCACCGACTGGCGGGTGCGGGTGATACTGACAAAGCCGTCCTCCAGGGGTTGGCGGAGGAACTCCAGTACGTCCCGCTTAAATTCTGCCAGTTCATCGAGCAGAAGGATCCCGCGGTGTGCCAGGGAAATTTCCCCCGGCTTTGGGTAGCTACCGCCCCCCACCAGGGAGGGGCCCGAGGCGGAGTGGTGGGGGCTGCGGAAGGGGCGAGTATTCACCAGGCTGCCCTTCTCCTTCAGCAGACCCGCCACGGAATGGATCTGGGTAACCTCCAGGGCCTCAGGGAATTGCAGGGGAGGCAAGATCGAGGGCAGGCGTCGAGCCAGCATGGTTTTACCACTACCGGGGGGGCCCACAAAGATCAGGTTATGCCCCCCGGCGGCGGCAATTTCCAGGGCCCGGCGGGCCTGGGCCTGGCCCTTGACATCCCGCAGGTCCAGGCCACCGGGGGTAGGGGTCATCAGGGTTTGGGGGTCCACCACCACGGGTTGATACTGACCCGGATGGCGCAGAAAATCCGCCACCTTCCCCAGGCTAGCCATGCCATAGACCGTTAGCCCTGGCACTACAGCCGCTTCGCGGCTGTTGTCCACGGGTACCACCAGGCCACGAATGCCAAGCCGTTGGGCCGCGGCGGCGATCGGCAGCACCCCTGCCACTGGCCGTAGGCTGCCATCCAGGGAAAGTTCCCCCAAAAACAGCAGATCGTTCAGGGCTTCAGCGGGTAATTGACCATCGGCGGCCAGGATGGCGATGCTGATGGGTAGGTCAAAAATGGGCCCCTCCTTGCGTAGATCGGCGGGGGTCAGGTTAATTACCACCTTCCGCAGGGGAAAGGCAAAGCCGGCGTTCTTTAACGCCGCCTTCACCCGCTCCCGGGATTCCTGGACAGCGGTGTCCGGTAGCCCCACAATTACCGCCCCGGGCAGACCTCCGGAAAGGTCAACCTCTACGCCCACCTTGAGGGCATCAATGCCCATTAATGAAGCACTCCAGACTCTGGCTAGCATAATGTTGTGATTGTGGATGGCGCTAGAGTGCCCGGGGTATCTCAGGAAACCACCACCATCTCGAACAGAACCGTCATGCAGCTGAGTGGATGTGGCCTGGCTATCCCCAGGCGATGGCTTGGAAAGCCTAAGAAAATCTGGTTGATTGCCGACCATGCGGCCACCAGGGTTAACCTGAGAAACAAGTATGGGGAGGGGAGGCCCGCTGCAGCATGCCCCGATATTTGTCAACTGCCGCCGCCCTACTGTCCACCCCGGCCACGGGGGTGGTGGCTGAGCTAATTCGCATCAGGGGGACGGTACAGGGGGTGGGCTTCCGGCCCACCGTCTATCGTCTGGCTCAGCAATTGGGTCTGCGGGGTCAGGTGGTTAATGATGGCCAGGGGGTGCTGGTGCGGGTGGCGGGGCTCGCCCATGGCCTTGATCAATTGGTGGCAGAGCTACAACGGCAGGCTCCACCCCTGGCCCGGATCACCGCCGTGGAGCGCCAAACCCTGGCCCTGGCTGCTGTTCCGGAGGTCGATTTTACCATTGGCCCCAGTCAGGCCACCGCCGTCCGCACTGAAATGGCCGTCGATGCTGCCACCTGCCCCCAGTGTGTGGCGGATATGTTTAACCCCACCAGTCGCTACTTCCACTATCCCTTCACCAACTGCACCCATTGTGGTCCCCGCCTTAGTCTGATCCGGGGGTTGCCCTACGATCGCCACCAAACTGCCATGGCGAGCTTTCCCCTCTGTGCCGACTGTCAGGCGGAGTACCAGGACAGCCAGCAGCGCCGCTTCCATGCCCAACCGATCGCCTGCCCCAGCTGTGGCCCCCAGTTGTGGATTGAGACCGGCGCCGGCGATCGTCTGCCCCTGGCCACCGATGCGGGCGCCCAGATCACCGCCCTACTGCTGGCGGGGGACATTCTGGCGATTAAGGGGCTGGGGGGTGTCCACCTGGCCGGTGATGCCACCAACCCGGACACCGTGGGCCGCCTGCGCCGGGCCAAGGGGCGGGACCACAAACCCTTTGCCCTGATGGTGCGGGACCTGACGGTGCTGGCCCCCTACGCCCGGGTCAGCCCCCAGGAGGCGGCCCTGCTGACCAGCCCGGCGGCGCCGATTGTGGTGTTGAATCGGCAGGACACCGAGGCCGATCTGCCCCTGGCCCCCGACCTGGCCCCCGGGGTGGCCAGCCTGGGGGTGATGCTACCCCATACCCCCCTGCACCATCTGATTTTCCGCCATCTGGACCGGCCTATGGTGATGACCAGTGGCAACTATGCTGGCCAGCCCCAGTGCATCAGCAACCGGGAGGCTCGCCAACGGTTGGGGTCGATCGCCAGCCACCTGGTGCTCCACAACCGGGACATCCTTCACCGGGTGGAGGATTCCCTGGTGCGGGTGGTGGCGGGGCAGGGGCAGGTGTGGCGGCGGGCCCGGGGCTATGCACCGGCCCCCCTGGCCTTGCCGCCGGGGTTTGAGGCCGCACCACCGTTGCTGGCCCTGGGGGGGGAGTTGAAGAGTAGCTTCTGCCTGCTGCGATCGGGGCAGGCGATCCTCTCCCAGCACCTGGGGGACCTGGAGCAGGGAGCGGTGTACCAGGCCTACCAGGAGACGTTAGCCTGGTACCTGGAGGTGTTTGAGCACCAGCCGGAAGGCCTGGTGATCGATCGCCACCCCGAGTATCTCTCCAGCAAGTGGGGGCAGGAGTGGAGCAATCGCCAGGGTTTACCGGTTACCCGGGTGGGCCACCACCACGCCCACATCGCCGCCTGCCTGGCGGATAATCAGGTGCCCCTGGGGACCGCACCGGTGTTGGGGATCGCCCTGGATGGCCTGGGCTACGGTGAAGATGGCGGCCTCTGGGGGGGAGAATTCCTGTTGGTGGACTACTGCCACTGCCGTCGCCTGGCCCACCTCAAACCGGTGGCCCTGCTGGGGGGCAGCCAGGCCATGGCCCAACCCTGGCGCAACACCTACGCCCACTTGCTGGCGGCCCTGGGCAGCTGGTCAACCCTGGAGGAACAATTTGGCGATCTGGAGCTGGTGGCCTTTTTAGGTCAGCAGCCCCGCCCCCTACTGGATGCCATGCTGAGCCAGGGGCTGAACGCCCCCCTAAGTTCCTCCGCTGGGCGGCTGTTTGATGCGGTGGCGGCGGCCCTGGGCTGTTGCCGAGTGGCCAGCTATGAGGGGCAGGGGGCGATCGCCCTGGAATCACTGGTGAGGGAGGCTGACCTGGCGGCGGCCCTGGCCTCAGCCTACCCCTTCCAGGTGGTGGCGGGGGCCACGGCCCAGGATCCCCTGGTGCTAGACCCGGCCCCCCTCTGGCCCGCCCTGCTGAGGGACCTGCAGTGTCATACCGCCCGCGGCCTGATCGCGGCCCGCTTCCACCAGGGGTTGGCCATGGCGATCGCCCACCTAGCCAGGGATCTGGCCCAGCGCCATGGCCTCACCACCGTGGCCCTATCGGGGGGGGTGTGGCAAAATACCATCCTGGCCACCCAGGTGCCCCGCTGGCTCACCGCCCAGGGGTTGACGGTGCTGACCCACCGACAGGTGCCCACCAACGATGGCGGGCTATGTCTGGGACAGGCGGTGGTGGCCGCCGCCCAGCAGCTTCCCCTACCCTAGCTACTTAAGGAGAAACACCGATGTGTTTAGGGATTCCCGGCCAGGTTGTGGCCCTGAGTGATCCGCAGAACCAACTGGCGATCGTCGACATCGGCGGTGTCCGTCGGCCGGTGAATATGGCCTGCATCGTTGACGCCGATCATCCTCTGGAGCAGTGTCTGGGGGATTGGGTGCTGGTGCACGTGGGCTTCGCCCTCAACCGCCTGGATCCGGAGGAGGCCGCCGCCACCCTGGCCCTGATCGATGCCCTGGCCCTAGGGGAGGAGGACCCCAACCATGCGCTACCTTGAGGAATTTCGCGACCCCACCAAGGCCCAGGGGCTGGTGCGGGAGATTCGTCGCCTGGCCGCCCAGGTCCATCGGCATCGACCCGGCCCCATCAAGATTATGGAGGTCTGTGGCGGCCACACCCACGCCATTTTCAAATTTGGCCTGGAACAGCTATTGCCCCCCCAGGTGGAGTTAGTGCACGGCCCCGGCTGCCCGGTGTGCATCATGCCCCGTGGTCGTCTGGACGATGCCATCGCCCTGGCCCAGCAACCGGGGGTAATGTTGGCCAGCTTTGGTGATGCCATGCGGGTGCCCGGTTCCCGCCTCAACCTGCTCCAGGCTCGGGCCGCCGGTGCTGACATTCGCCTGGTCTATTCCCCCCTGGATGCCCTGGCCCTGGCTCAGCAGCACAGCGATCGCCAGGTGGTGTTTTTTGCCATCGGCTTTGAGACCACCGCCCCCAGCACCGCCCTCACCCTGTTGCAGGCCCAGGCCCAGGCCCAGGGGGTGACCAACTTCAGCGTGTTCAGTAACCATGTGCTGGTGGTGCCCGCCCTGGAGGCCCTGCTGGCCAACCCCGATCTGGCGTTGGACGGGTTTGTCGGCCCGGGCCATGTCAGCATGGTGATTGGCACCGAACCCTACCGGGTGATTGCCGAGCGCTACGGTAAACCGGTGGTGGTGGCGGGGTTTGAACCCCTCGACATTCTCCAGGCGGTGGCCATGGTGCTGCGACAACTGGCGGAGGGACGTTGCCAGGTGGAAAACCAGTACACCCGGTTAGTTCAACCCCAGGGCAACGAGGTTGCTCTGGCGGCCCTAGCGAAGGTGTTTGAGGTTCGCGAAAGCTTTGAGTGGCGGGGCTTGGGTGCAATTCCGGTGTCAGGGCTGAGGCTGCGGAGCGACCTAGGGGCCTACGATGCCGAAGTGAAGTTTGCCCTACCGGGCCACCAGGTGCAGGACCACCGCGCCTGTGCCTGCGGCGACATCCTCAAGGGGGTAAAGAAACCCTGGGACTGCAAAGTGTTTGGCACCGCCTGCACCCCTGAAACTCCCCTGGGGGCCTGTATGGTGTCCTCCGAAGGCGCCTGTGCCGCCTACTACCGCTACGGTCCCCAGGTCACCAACCGAGTGTCCTAGGTATACACCCGCAGGGAGTTGCCCCTGACCTCGGTGCGGTATTGGGTTAGGGGGGTCCGGGCAGGGCCCCTCAGCACCGCCCCGGAGGTGGAGAACTGGGCATTATGGCGCGGGCAGACGAACTGGTTGTTACTGGCGGAGAAGTTAACAATTCCCCCCTCATGGGTGCAGGCGGCGGCCAGGGCGATATAGCCACCGCTGGAGGCGCGAGCGACGATGACTCCGTTAGTAACGACGGCGCCACCTGGAGTTCTAAGGGCAGCCTGGGCGGGGGCATTTAAATCCAGGGTAAAGTTCACCGCTGAATTCACCGTCTTTGTTTTGCAAGCTTGTACACAGGTAGACACCAGCGCCCCCCCGGCCGCCAGCCCCATGTAGTTGAGAAAATCCTGTCTTTTCATGGTGGTAAACCTACGTCTATGATCCCGAACCCCTGTTGTTTTGGATCATAACATTCGGGTCCGCCCTGAGAAGTTGTTTGAAAAGGGCTCAGGTATAGTTCGCCGCCAGGGGGCCACCAAAATACTAAATTTTACTGTGATTATCCTGCTCCATAGGTATAGTTGGAGACTCTCTTTGGTTTTTCAAACAACCTCTGAGGCTGGCTGGAAAAAGCGCCTTACCAGGCCCAGGGCGAGAAGAAAACCGCATAGGTGCCCGATTGGGTTAGCTTATGGGCCAGGGGGAATCAAAGGCAGCAGATTCGCCAACCCCTAGTCGGGATCAATTCCTAACTGGCGGAGCCGGGCGGCCAGGCGATCAGCCCGTTGTCGTTCGGCCTCGGCTTTCTGCCGCTCCGCTTCGGCCCGTTGTCGTTCGGCCTCGGCTTTCTGCCGCTCCGCCTCGGCCCGTTGCCCTTCGGCCAGGGCCCGTTCCTCCGGGGTGGGTAGCCAATGGTGCTGGGCATCATACCAACGCAGCCATAGGCCGTGGGTATGTTGATACTCCCCTGACCAAAGGCCCAGCCCTAAGCTAAGTTCCTCAAACCAGAGTTTGCCCTCTGGCAAGGGTAACTCTTCATAGCGGGTGGCAACCAGGCGAAAGGCTCGCAGCTGGTGAGTGTAGCGGTCAAACACGAGATAGTAGGGAATGCGCAGAACCTGCTCGTAAACCTGCCACTTGGTCGGGGGTTGCTGCACCTCCCGCAGGGTGCGACCCAGGTCTTCGGCTTCGGTACCCGGAGACAGCAACTCCACCACCAGGAAAGGGCTGCGGCCTTCGTCCCAGACCACGTAACTCCAGCGCAGGTCTTGCTGCTGGCTAGGGCGCAGTACCCCCAACACCATAAACCAGTCGGGACGTTTGTGCCACAGGGGATGACGGGAATCGTAGTAGAGGTTGAGATCGGTGCCAATGAAAAGAGTTTCTGAGGGAATGGTGGGGGGCAGGCAGGTTTCCCGCAGCAGTTGGGGTTGAAAACTATGGAATTCGTCCGGCAAGCCCGGTTCCTCCGGATCTTCACTGGGCAGATCGTACATGGTGGGCAGGGGGGTGCCCCGGGGCCGAGGGTCGTTGCTCTGGTACATGGGCCAGGCTGGGGGGAGAATAGTTTAGATGTATTATAGCAGAGGACGGGGAATGGGTAGACCCGTTACCGAGGTGACTCGCCGCCTGAAGTCCCTTGTCTATCTCCTTTATGATAGATAATAAGCAATCCCCTTCGCTATTCCCAGGGTTTCCAGGCTGTGACAGACACTAAAAGCTACAAAGATACGGTGCTTTTGCCCCAAACGGGCTTTGAGATGCGAGCCAATGCCACCCAGCGGGAGCCTGAAATCCAGGCCTTCTGGGCAGAGCAGCAAATTTATGAAACCCTGGCCCAGGAGAACCCCGGCGAGCTGTTTGTGCTCCACGATGGGCCCCCCTACGCCAATGGGGACCTGCACATCGGCCACGCCCTAAACAAAATTCTTAAGGACATTATCAATAAGTACCAGCTGATGCAGGGGCGGCGGGTGCGTTACGTCCCCGGTTGGGATTGCCACGGTCTACCAATCGAGTTGAAGGTGCTCCAGACGCTGGAGGCGAAGGAGCGGGCCAGTCTCACCCCCCTGCAACTGCGCCAGAAAGCCCGGGACTTTGCCCTCAAAACCATTGATCGGCAACGCCAGGGGTTTAAGCGCTACGGGGTTTGGGGGGATTGGGACCACCCCTACATGACCCTCACCCCCGACTACGAGGCGGCCCAGATTGGGGTGTTTGGCCAGATGTACCTGAAGGGCTATATCTACCGGGGGCTGAAGTCGGTGCACTGGAGCCCCACCTCCCAAACCGCCCTGGCGGAGGCGGAGTTGGAGTACCCCGAGGGCCATACCTCCCCCAGTATTTATGCCGCCTTTCCCCTGGTTAGCCTGAGTCCTGGGGCCGATGTCCTCAAACCCTACCTGGGAGAGCTGGGGGTGGCGATCTGGACCACCACCCCCTGGACCATTCCCGCCAACCTGGGGGTGGCGGTCAACCCTGAGCTCACCTACGCGGTAGCGGCGGTGGGATCGGGGCAACCCTTCCCCTACCTGCTGATTGCCAAGGACCTCTGCGATCGCCTGGCCCAAACCCTGGACACCTCTCTCACCGTCAAAGCCGAGATCCCGGGGTCGGCCCTGGAGCACTGCACCTACCGCCATCCCCTGTTTGACCGGGAAAGCTCGATTCTCATTGGCGGCGACTACGTCACCACCGAGTCAGGCACCGGCCTGGTGCACACCGCCCCTGGCCATGGGGACGAGGACTTCAAAGTGGGGCAGCGCTACGGCCTGCCCATCCTTTGCCCGGTGGACGAGCGGGGGGATATGACCGCTGAAGCCGGTCCCTTCGCGGGCCTGAATGTGTTGAAGGACGCTAACCCAGCGGTGATCGAGGCCCTGACCAGGGCCGGTGCCCTGCTCAAGCAGGAGCCCTACGTCCACAAGTATCCCTACGACTGGCGCACCAAAAAACCCACCATTTACCGGGCCACGGAGCAGTGGTTTGCTTCGGTGGCGGGCTTCCGCGAGGCGGCCCTGGAGGCGATTCGCCAGGTGCGGTGGATTCCGGCCCAGGGGGAAAACCGGATTACCGCCATGGTGGGCGATCGCTCCGACTGGTGTATCTCCCGCCAGCGCACCTGGGGGGTGCCGATTCCAGTATTCTACGACCTGGAAACCGGCGAGCCCCTGATCAACGCCGACACCCTGGCTCACATCCAGGCCCTTTTCGGCGAAAAGGGCTCCGATGCCTGGTGGGAACTGCCGGAGGCGGATTTGCTACCCCCCGCCTACCGCGACAATGGCCGCACCTACCGCAAGGGCACCGACACCATGGATGTGTGGTTTGACTCCGGTTCCTCCTGGGCGGCGGTGGCCCAGCAGCGGCCCGATCTCCACTACCCGGTGGAGATGTACCTGGAGGGTTCGGACCAGCACCGGGGCTGGTTCCAGTCCAGTTTGCTGACCAGCGTGGCGGTGCATGGCCACGCCCCCTACAAAACCGTCCTCACCCACGGCTTTACCCTGGACGAACAGGGCCGCAAGATGAGTAAGTCCATGGGTAACGTGGTGGACCCCTCGGTGGTGATTGAGGGGGGCAAAAACCAGAAGCAAGACCCACCCTACGGCGCCGATGTGCTGCGCCTGTGGGTGTCCTCGGTGGATTACTCCGCCGATGTGCCCCTGGGCAACACCATCCTCAAGCAGATGGCGGATGTCTACCGCAAGATTCGCAACACCGCCCGCTTCCTGTTGGGGAACCTGCACGACTTTGACCCGGCCCACCAGGCGGTGCCCTACGATCAGCTGCCGGAGCTGGATCGCTACATGCTGCACCGGATTGGCGAGGTGTTTACCGACATCACCGACGCCTTTGAAACCTACGAGTTTTTCCGGTTCTTCCAGACGGTGCAAAACTTCTGCGTGGTGGATCTCTCCAACTTTTACCTGGACATCGCCAAGGACCGGCTCTACATCAGCGCCCCCGATTCCTTCCGGCGGCGCAGTTGCCAGACGGTGCTGGCGATCGCCATGGAAAACCTGGCCCGGGCCATTGCCCCGGTGATCTCCCACATGGCGGAGGATATCTGGCAAAATCTCCCCTACCCCAGCGGTTATAACTCCGTGTTTCAGGCCGGTTGGGTGGATCTTGACCCCCAGTGGCACCAACCGGCCCTGGCCCAGCGTTGGGCTCCCCTGCGCAGCCTGCGCCAGGAGGTCAACCGGGTGCTGGAGCAGGCCCGTACCGCCAAGGAGATCGGATCTTCCCTCGAGGCCAGGGCCCTGATCTACGTGGCCGATGCCCGTTGGCGCCAGCAACTGGCAGCCCTTAACCCCAGCGATGCGATCGCCGCCGGGGCCAACCAGGTGGATGAACTACGCTACCTGCTGCTGGTCTCCCAGGTGGAGCTGCTGGATAGCCCGGACTCCCTGGCGGACCTGCCCTACCATAGCCAGACGGAAACCCTGGCGGTGGGGGTGACAGGGGCGGCGGGGCAGAAGTGCGATCGCTGCTGGAACTACTCCACCCAGGTGGGCCACCACCCCGACCATCCCAGCCTCTGCGAACGGTGTGTACCGGCTCTGTCGGGGCAGTTTTGAGAACCATCTAGGTCTGGCTATCGCCGCTGCCCCAAAGAACTGTTATCCCTGCCGTGATAAGGACCTAGCCATCGCTGAGACAGCCGAACTAGGCTAGAGATTCCTGGTTTTTTGACGTCAGTTGACGCTTCTGAATACCCTGCAAAAACATCGGCACAAAGGTCTTCAGGAAGGCCTCTGGGTCGCGCTGCCAGGCACGCTGGGCGGCAGTCAGACGAGTTTTTTGCAACTCGGGGGCAAACAGGGATCCGGGCAACCGCTCCATCAAGTAACGGGGTCGCTCCCAGAGGGGCAGGGTATTGGCAATATCCACCAGTTGGCTGAGCCGGCGCAGCTCAGCCCCCAGGGTAATATCCATACCCGCCTCAAAGGCGCTCTGCTCAATGGCGGCATACTTGTGCTTGGCCATCTCCACCTTCTCGCGGCTGGCCGGGCTCTGGCGGGCAATGGCGGCCAGACGGCGGGTGCCCCAGCGCACATGGGCTGCCTCCTCCGGCAGAATCCGCTCCAGGGTTTCGCGAATCTGGATGTTTTCAGGGGTCTGGGGAGCAGACTTGAGGGCATGGATATGGGCGGCAAAATACTCACAGCCCCGCTTTTCCGTCACATTGATGGCGACCAGGGCGGAAATCACCCCATCCTCGAGGAGATCGGGGCCCTGAAAGCTGTCCTGATCCAAAAGCCGCTCAAACTCATCGATATAGGACAGCCCTGGGGGAGTACCCACCTCGGCCCCCAAATCCACCAGCAGATCGGTCAGCCAGAGGGCATGACGGGCCTCATCGGCGACGTGGTGGGAGAGGTCTTTTACCAGATCCTGGGGTTTGCCGTTGAGGGTCTCGATCAGATTGGTGAGGTCCTTACAGCTGCGCTGCTCGTTGTAGCGGTAGCGATTCAGGGTGATGTGGTGAATCTCAGGGTCCTTAACCACCTGCTGCATCACATCGCGGGCGCTCAGGGTATTAAGAAAGCGGCGGGGGTAGGTGACAGTCATGGCGATTTCTTAAGTTTTATGTTCTATGGGTGGATTGTAACCTACCTTTTTGGGCCTGGGTAGGTCACAGCCTAACAGTCCCCTGCAACTACCCTCAAGGAGGGCTGAACCTGCTTCCCCTGGCCCCTGGCGGGTGCATCCCAGTTATGTAATGAGTACAAATGCTTAGTGCAGATTAAGGGCAAAAGCCTTAGTCTCTAAGTACTTTCTCTGAGAAGAACTGAGATG
>Ga0208465_1000031_pt1 | contig 54280 bp, 57 predicted proteins | sample LakMenEpi31Aug10_FD_150749 | JGI IMG/M metagenome (GOLD analysis project Ga0208465, IMG submission 150749) | Freshwater microbial communities from Lake Mendota, WI - 31AUG2010 deep hole epilimnion (SPAdes) | ecosystem: Environmental > Aquatic > Freshwater > Lake > Epilimnion/Euphotic zone ...
TAAGCGAACTAGGTAATCCGTTGGCCTGAGTGTGCTCCCGCCTCAGGATCCAACGTCGATAGGGAGCTCACTGACCGATAGCGTTGTGACTGTCGGTAAGGACATCTAACACAACTGCGTTCGTCGGTTACTTGTGTGCATGAGAACCGGGACAGAGAAAGCGTTAAGCACACTACGCCCGTAGAAGCCCTGTATCAGTGTCGAAGGACCCGGGTTCGATTCCCGGCACCTCCACCAGACCATTATCAGCACAGAGATTGTATTGATTCGAGAGAAATTGCTACCTGTGCAACGAAATCGTTGCATCCCTCAATTTGCTTGCCTGTGGGAATCGGCTGAATTACTTGCCTGTGCAAAACGGGTGCATTACTTGTCTGTGGGAATCGGCTGAATTACTTGCCTGTGCGAAACGGCTGAATTACTTTCGAGAACGAAATAGTTGAACGAGCGCGATTGAGCTCGTGAGAACGCCAAAGAAACCAAATATTTTTCCGCCCATTGCAATGTCGAGCGTCATGAGCCTTATTCCAACCACCAATGCAGGCAGACCAAAGAGAATAATCAGAACTGCATAAATCCTCTGTGCAGTGCGATGGATTTGTAAGTGCTTTCGCCGATTCTTAGTCCGAAGCCAGGAGAAGATCAACGAGAGTGGCCCTCCAATAATTGCAATAGCAATAATTGCGGCTGCTAGTAGGGCTAAAGACTCCATGAGTTGATGTTAGAGCACGGACAACTAATCCTTGGCAATTATTGCGTTAGTTTGAACTGTGGCTTTGCAGAAAAACCTGAACACTCGTTAATCAACCGAGCAAGGCTGGATCGTGCTCTCTCATGTATTGGTCCAACAGGAATAAATCACGCACTCTCATGGATTGGCCGGGATGGAACGAATATTTCCTTTCCAGCAGGTGTAATCCAAAGGCATGACCCGTCCTCATAACTGGTGAGCTTCCAACCATCATGAGTCTTCATTCGATGATGACGACGACAGAGCAGGCCGAGATTAGAAGCAGATGTTGTGCCGCCCTCTTCCCATGGCTTAGCGTGATCGATATCGGTGACGCGTGCTGGTTGGCTGCAACTCGGAAAGCGACATGTTCGATCTCGAGCCGTGAGGAAATCAACGAGTTGTTGTGGAGGCAGATAAGTCTCTCGTCCGTAGTCGAGCAGATTTCCCGTGACGGGGTCAGTGATAAATCTTCGCCACTTTCCATCTGCGGAGAGAGTGCGTGCTACTGAAGCCGGTATCGGACCATAACCAGCAAGTTCAGCGGGATTTTCCGCAAGGCCAAGAGCTGTTGGTAAGTCCATCGTGATGTTGACAGATACGGGGCGTCGATGTGGTTGGTACTCCTCGGAGATTCGGGCAAGGAGATCTCCGCAAATTTCAGTGAGTGCGTCGGCTCTTTTCATTTCCATGGAGCGCACATCCGTGGACTTGATGCCCATGGATCGCGCATCGGATGCGGAACTCTGTGACCCAATCAAGGAGTTGATGGCCAGCATGACAGTCTGGGCGTCTTCAGCAGGCAATAGTGCGATTACTGTCGCCATTCCATCGCTCTCTGGATACATTCGAACACTTCGAGTATCACGCGCAATCGCAACGCTCTCTTCAAAAGTTTCCGGTGACATTTGAGCGATGAGCATCCTTATTTTTCGCCCTACTTGAGAAGGGGTGTGAAATTCTGCGTGGGCGAGAGCTTTACTCTCAACCAAATAGAGATCTTCGGTAGAAAGGCCACGTTTAATGGCTTCGGATGTTTCGCGAGCAATCAACGTTGCGTGACTGGGAGAAATGTCGCCACTAGCAAGTGCCTCACACGTGGCTGGTAGGTGATTTGATAGAACTCGAGCAACATCGATTCGCGATTGAGCAGTGTTAGCCGATAAACGGAGCGCGGTTGCGACATCTTCACGTTCAGATTCATCAACTCCCTCCCACATGTTGTCACTCTCGGAAGGTTCAGCTCCTGCGATAGCAAGCGTTGCACGTTGAATGAGCGAGGTGAGCCATGAATTCTGTTTTTCAAGGGCTGCGAGGTAATCAATGCGTCCAGCACTTGTTAAGTTCTCGGGGTTGATGGAGATCAAGTGCCCAAGCGCTTCATACCCACCAGGTTGGTGAAGGAGCTCAATGATCTGCTCTTCAGCGCATTTATCTAGGGTGACTCGCATGTGCAGATGATTTCGAGCGGGACTGACATTACATGGCCAAAATCAGCGCCAGTTGCCACAAAGTGTAAAGAAGTTTACAAATGGATCGAAATTCAATTACGGAGAGTGGAATTTTTGTATTGCAAAGTTACAGGATTTATAAGGCCTTAAGCGCGCTGACAACCTTTGTGAGAGAAGCCTTGGCATCTCCAAATAAGAGAGTGGTCTTGGAATCAAAGAGGAGTTCATTTTCGATTCCAGCAAAACCAGGTCGCATCGATCGCTTCAAGAAGATGACATTGCCTGCTTGAGCAACATCAAGAATAGGCATTCCATAAATAGGACATCCTGGAGTGGTCTTCGCAGCGGGATTAACAACGTCATTGGCGCCAATAATGAGGGCAACATCGGTTTGTGGGAATGTTGGATTTACTTCATCCATCTCCGAAAGTTGCTCATATGGCACATTCGCTTCAGCCAAGAGCACGTTCATATGTCCTGGCATACGACCTGCAACGGGATGAATGCCATAGGCAACATCGATTCCTTTGGACGATAACAAATCAGCAAGTTCGCGGACGGTGTGCTGCGCTTGCGCTACAGCTAAACCGAAGCCCGGAACAATCACAACGCGACGTGCATAATTCAACAAAATCGCAACATCATCGGGCGTTCCAGATTTAACAGGGCGAGTCTCGGCAGCCCCAGCTGCATCTTGCGGTTTAGCGGTGAATGCGCCAAAGAGCGTTCCAAAGAGTGAACGTCCCATCGCTTCAGCCATTAAGCGCGTCAGAATCGTTCCTGAGGCACCAACAAGGGTTCCCGCAATGATCAAGAGCGTTGCATCAAGTACATATCCACCGGCCGCAACGGTAAGACCGGTAAATGCATTCAATAGTGAGATGACGATTGGAACATCTGCGCCACCAACAGGGAGAACGAAGAGCACGCCGAATAACAACGAGAGCCCTGCTAAAACAAGAAGGGGTGTGGTTCCAAGTGAGTTAACTACCCAACCAGCGCTGACCAAAGTTCCAGCCAAGGTTGCGGCGATTACGAAGCGACCACCAGGGAAGACCACGGGCCGCGTTGTCATAAGTTCTTGAAGTTTCAAGAAAGTGACGATAGATCCTGAGAAAGAAATACAGCCAACTAAAACAGTAAAGACTGTGGCGATAACTTCTGCTGTCGTTGCACTCGCGCCCAACTTTAAATATTCAACGATCGCAACTAATGCTGCAGCTCCGCCACCCACGCCATTAAAGAGCGCCACAAGTTGTGGCATTGCGGTCATCTGAACCCGGCGCGCAGCAGGAACTCCCACTATCACACCAAAAGCAATCGCTCCGATGATCCAGCCCAAGTTATTGAGGGGCAGTTCGCCATCTGTGGTGTAGAAAAAGACGGCAATGGTTGCAACAGTTGCGCCAAGTGCACCGATCAAGTTTCCACGTCGCGCAGTTCGTGGATGCGACAATCCCTTAAGCGCGAGAATAAACATCACGCCGGCGCTGAGGCCGATTAAGTCATAAACCGTGCGGCTCATTACTTATCACCGCCCGCAGATTTATCAGAAGACTTACCCGACTTACCCTTAAACATTTCGAGCATGCGATCAGTGACCACAAAACCGCCCACCATGTTGATGGTTGCCAGCACGATTGCTGCAACTGATAACCCCAGTTCCAAAGCAGTTTCGCTGTGATCAGCAACGATGATTGCGCCCACCAAAATCACGCCATGAATCGCATTTGCACCGCTCATCAACGGCGTGTGGAGAGTAGATGAAACCTTCGAAACCACTTCAAAGCCCACGAAGACTGCGAGAACAAAGATGGAGATAATCGCAATTGCATCCATGTTATGCACCCTTCCGATTTACGCCACCATGAGTAAGCGCAGCTGCATCGATAATTTCATCGGAGAAATCTGGAGTGACAACGCCATCTTTGGTCATCAAGAGCAAGAGATTCACGACGTTACGTGAATAGAGATAAGAAGCATGGAAGGGGAGTTGGCTCGGCACATCTTTACCGCCCCAAATCTTTACTCCATTTCCAACAGTGACAATTTCTCCGGCCTTTGAACCCTCAACATTGCCGCCACTTTCTGCAGCTAAATCAACAATGACTGAACCTTCTGCCATCGCTTGGTACATCTCTTTGGTAACAAGGCGAGGCGCTGGTCGTCCAGGAACAGCTGCGGTGGTGATCAAGACATGTGACTTTGTGATGTAAGGAGTTAACAGCTCACGTTGTTTAGCAGCGCGCTCTTCTGTCATTTCCCGCGCATATCCGCCGGCACCTTCCAACGCTTCCAATTCCAATTCGATAAATGTTGCGCCCATAGATTTCACTTCATCGGCTGAGGAAGGTCGGACATCGTAGGCAGAAACGACCGCTCCCAAACGTCGCGCCGTTGCAATTGCTTGTAATCCAGCAACGCCTGCGCCGAGTACCAGTACATTGGCAGGAGTCACAGTTCCTGCAGCGGTCATCAATAGTGGGAAGAAACGTGGTGAAAGTTCTGCGCCCACAAGGGCTGCGCGATATCCCGCACATAATGCTTGTGAGGTAAGTGCATCCATAGATTGCGCACGCGAGATACGAGGAACTGCTTCAAGAGAAAATGCAGTTGCACCTGCTTTGGCAAGCGCCGCGATTGAATCCCCAGCGCTACTTGCTGAGAGAAATGAGATTGTTATTGCGCCACTTTTTAATGAGCTCGCTTGTTGGGCGGTCAATGGTTGGACAGAGAGCACAACATCGGCGCCCAAAAGCTCTTTACTTTGATTGCTCGATGGAAAGACTTCTGCGCCAGCGCTAGAGAAATCCTTATCGTTAGCCCCAGCGTTAAGGCCCGCTCCCGATTCAACCGCTACAACGAGCCCTGCGCGCGTGAGTTTGGAGATGATGTCAGGAAGAAGTGCAACGCGCTTCTCGCCGGATTTACTCTCGGCCACCACAACAACGCGCATATCGAAAGCCTATCTCTGGGTCTGTGCTCGGGCTACTTGTGAGCGCCGTTTAATTCGCCGCGAACGAGGTGATAGATGATGGCTTGAATTGTGGTGCGACGATGGAAGGCTTCCCGCCAAATAACGGATCGTGGACCATCGATGACTGAGGCCTCAACCTCTTCACCGCGGTGTGCTGGCAAGCAATGCATGAAGATTGAATCCTTCGCACCCATGGACATTAATTTCTCGGTCACTGCAAATGGAGCAAGCACTCTCTCTTTTTCTTTGCGCTCAGCTTCAGGATCGCCCATCGACATCCAGACATCGGTATAGAGAACAGAGGCATCTTTGGCAGCTAATTCAGGATCATGGAGAATTTCAACTCTTCCACCACTTATTTGAGCAATCGCTTGTGCTCGTGCAACAACGTTGGCATCAGGCGCCCACTTTCCTTCGGGTGTTGCAGCAACAACATGCGCTCCCATAATTGCGCCCATCGTCAACCATGCAGTTGTGACATTGTTTCCGTCACCGAGATAAACAAATTTACGACCGGAGATATCGCTGCCAAATTTCTCACGAATCGTGAGCCAATCAGCTAAGACTTGAGTGGGATGGTCATAATCAGTAAGCCCATTAATAACAGGAATAGTTGCATGAGCGCCCAACTCTTCCACTTCAGATTGGGCGTAGGTGCGGATCAAAAGTGCGCTACAGAATTGGCTCACAACGCGCGCAGTATCAGCGATTGTTTCGCCACGACCAATTTGTAATTCATCGCCCCGCAAGAAAATTGGCGTTCCACCGAGATGAGCAACAGCAGTCTCGGAAGCCAAGCGGGTGCGCGTAGAAGGCTTGGACATATAAATCGCCACACTCTTATGAGCCAGAGCGCTGGAGGCTTTAGTGGGATCCTTCGCAAAATCAGCGGCGGTGGCGAGCAGGAGCTCCACATCAGCGCGCGAGAGATCTTCGGTGCGTAAGAGATCTTTCATCTGCGTATCTTACGGCCCACGGTGTGGCTCACGAAGAAGTAGATGCGCTAGAGACCAGAGCCAATGCAACGCCTATTATTCGCGGTATGAATTTGCCACACGTGTCTGGAGAGCTACGAATGGGGCTCTTTTCGCGTGGCAAATCAGCTTTCGATCCTTCCACGATTGATGATATTGGCGCGATCGGCGAGACCGATACTCTGATCGATACTCGCACGCAATCACAAGAAGATCTCGAGCCGGGCGATCACGAGAGATTTGCGCACTATGTACGTAAGGAAAAGATTGTGGAATCTGCAGTCTCAGGAAAACCCGTCACCGCGTTGTGTGGAAAGAAATGGATTCCTTCGCGGGACCCGAATAAGTTTCCAATCTGCCCGACTTGTAAAGAGATTCATGCAGGACTTCGCAAAGGTCCCGATGATGGCTCTGAACAATCGTGATGCCGCCACGTCATAACGACTAGCAAGAGCCATGGCACTAGGAACTGTTACCGAATCGGAGAGCGATCTCGATCTTCGTGCAGATCGACCCTGGGTATGTGTGGTCTGGGATGACCCAGTTAATTTGATGTCCTATGTAACGCATGTATTCATGGTGCTCTTTGGATATTCAAAAGAGAAGGCCACGGAGTTGATGTTGAAGGTTCATAACGAAGGGCGCGCCACCGTAACTTCAGGAACGCGTGAAGAGATGGAGCGCGATACCCAACGCCTTCATGAATATGGTCTCTGGGCCACCGTGCAACGCGATAACGAGTTCTAGGTGTGTTGTAGGAGATGATTAATTAACTATGTCTACTTTCCGCCGAATCTCGAGTGATGAGAGTTCAAAACTTGCCATCACCTTCTCATCTCAAGAAGCGCATGTCCTCATTAACTTGACCGAGCAACTTCTCGAGTTACTCGCTGAGGGCGATGGTCAATCCCATCAAGTAGATCCACTTCTCCATCTCGTCGGTATCTCCAGCGCAGATTCCTTGCCCGATGATCCCGTGTTACGCCGTTTACTTCCCAATGCATATGATGACGAGAGAGCAGCAGGAGAGTTTCGCCGCTATACCGAGCATGGTTTGCGCGAAAAGAAGAAAGCGCATGCCCTCACAATTTATGAAGCGCTCCTGCCTCAAGATGAGGAGTGGAGTGGTGATACCCCACTCGATAAAGGATCCATCGAGATTTCATTTCCCGAAAGCGATGCGATGGCGTGGCTCGGAGGGCTCAATGACTTGCGTCTTGCGCTCGCTGTGCGTTTAGGAATTGGAACTGAAAAAGGTTCGCCCACTCCCGCTGAACAGCATCAGAAATATGAATTGATGGTGGAGAGCGATCCGATGAAAGCTGTATACGCCGTTTATTCGTGGATTGGTTGGTTGCAACAATCCTTACTTGAAACCATCTCTGAGCAGAGCTAATCAGTGGATAAAAAAATCAGGGCCCGGTTTCCCGAGCCCTGATTTCTAGTACTTAACTACGTTCTTAGTGATCGTCCTTCATGCCTTCAGCAATGGACTTCATGCGAGCGATCTTCAGAATTGTTAGACCCCATACGCACTTCGCGACAACGTCAGCGATGGTGTAACCAACTTGACGTCCAACGAATGCTCCAGAGCTTGCTGCTCCATCTGCATCGATGATTGGAAGGAGGTAGGAGATTGGGTAAACGCCCCATGAAGCGATGAGGAGGAGGCGTAGGCGACCAATGGTTGCTGCAACTCCTTCAGGCTGACGATCAAGGGACTTACCTAGTTCTACGAAGAGAACATAAAGGATGTAGAGGAATGGAATTGTGGAGAGAACGCCCCACATGATCTTCTCACCCTGATCGCTGGAGGTTTCTCCAGGATAGCCAAGTGCGATCATCGCAGCTGATGCTGGGACCAAGCGTGTGATGAGTGACTTTGAAGCTTCTTTTGCAAGAGCAAGAACTGCAATTACTTCAACGAGAAGTAGAGGAACTGTGAGAATCCAGTCAACGTAGCGATATCCCTCATTGAATGCGAGAGAGCTTGTGTTGACATCGGTTGCAACATTGAAGGTTCCTTCTGTTGTTGCGTGCTTGTATGAATCAAAGATTCGGAGATAGTGGTAACCAGCGATGAATGTAACCATCGAGGATAGAACAAGCGCGTTGCGGTACTTAGGAAGAACGCGGTGCTGTGACACAAGTGTGTAAACAGTGGTTGCAAGCATCGAAATAAGTCCGAATGAAAGGACGTTATATACAACGCTCCACTGAGTAGCTGTTAACTGAATCAAATTAGCCTCCGTGGGCAATTAGGTTTGCTCGACTCGAGTTGGGCCAAGCGGTCGGTTCTCTCCGTAGACCCATATGAAGCCTCGGCAAGAATTCGATTAGGCAAAAGGGTCCTACTTACTCGTGCGTTGTTCAAGCCAAAAGCACGGTATTTCTTAAGAAATGTTATAAATAATTACCCTTTTCTAGGGCAAATCGGACATCCCGTAGACTTCCCGCATGTCCAACGGCGCGCCAATCGGAGTATTTGATTCAGGTTTAGGCGGACTCACCGTTGCGCGAGCAATCATTGATCAGCTTCCCAACGAATCGATTATCTATTTTGGCGATACTGCGCGCGGCCCATATGGCCCACGCCCATTGGCCGAAGTCCGTTCCTTTGCCCTAGAAATAATGGATTCTCTCGTTGCCGCCGGCGTTAAGGCGATCGTCATCGCGTGCAACACCGCAAGCGCAGCCATGCTCCGTGATGCTCGCGAGAGATATGCAATTCCCGTCATTGAAGTAATTCAACCCGCAGTCCGTCGCGCTGTATCGGCAAGCAAGAGCGGCAAAGTTGGAGTGATCGGTACCCAAACCACCATCGATTCCCAGGCCTATAACGATGCCTTTGCGGCAGCGCCCCACCTCAACCTCACCACCGTTGCCTGCCCAGATTTTGTGAGCTTTGTCGAGCGTGGCGAAACTTCAGGTTCGGCGGTCACAAACGCAGCGGAGAAGTATTTGGCGCCACTCAAAGGCGCAGGTATCGACACATTAGTTTTAGGTTGCACTCATTACCCACTTCTTACGGGCGTTATTTCATATGTGATGGGAAATGATGTGACCTTGGTTTCCAGCGCTGAGGAGACTGCGAAAGATCTCTACCGCGTCTTGGTGGAGAAGAACTTGTTACGAGCGGACTCAACTCCTCCGAACTATCAATTCATTTCTAGCGGCGACCCCGATACCTTTGCGCACTTAGCACGCCGCTTTCTGGGGCCTGAGGTTAATTTCGTGAAGGGTGCAATCTAAGTGAGCGATGCAAATAGAAACTCTGGCCAAAACTCTGGTGCGCGAATCGATGGACGAAGCCCTCATCAACTCCGTCCCATCTCCTTTCAACGTGGCTGGCTAGATAAGGCCGAAGGTTCAGCGCTAGTTTCATTTGGGAATACTCGCGTGCTCTGTGCCGCATCATTTACTCCTGGCGTTCCGCGATGGTTAGTTGGAAGTGGAAAGGGATGGGTCACTTCTGAATATTCGATGTTGCCGCGCTCCACACATACCCGCTCTGATCGCGAGAGCGTGAAAGGAAAACTTGGTGGCCGCACTCAAGAAATCTCGCGCTTGATTGGTCGCTCGTTGCGCTCTGTTGTGGATATGAAAGCGCTCGGTGAGAACACAATAGTTTTAGATTGCGATGTTCTCCAAGCAGATGGTGGAACTCGAACTGCTGCAATCACGGGGGCATTTGTAGCTCTCAGCGATGCAATTGCCTGGGCGATGAAACAAGGGCACATTTCTGCATCACCGTTGCGAGGTTCTGTTGCAGCAGTCAGCGTGGGAATTATCAGCGGTACCCCGATGATTGATCTCTGTTATGAAGAGGATGTATCTGCAGAAACCGATATGAATATTGTCTGCACTGGCGATGGAAAGTACATCGAAGTACAAGGAACAGCTGAAGGTCAGCCCTTTGATCGCGCCCTTCTTGATCAACTCCTTGATTTAGGTGCGCGCGGGTGCGCGGAGCTCACGCAACTTCAGCGCGATGCCCTCAAGAGCTAATCGGCGATCGCACTTATTAGTTAACACCTATTGATTACGATGTCTGAGCTTGTTCTGGCCACGCGCAATGCGGGCAAGATTGCAGAAGTACAACGACTCATCACAGTCCACGCCCCTCACATCACACTTCGCTCTGTCGCAGAATTCAACCTTGACGATGTAGAGGAAACCGGAACGACCTTCGAAGAGAATGCACTTCTTAAAGCAGAGACAATCGCACGTCAGACCGGACTTCCAGCACTAGCCGATGACAGCGGCATTGCTATTGATGCGCTCGGTGGAGCGCCAGGCGTTTATTCCGCGCGTTGGTCTGGAGTCCATGGAGATGACGCGGCAAATATTGCGAAAGTCTTACGGGAGCTCAAGGACGTTGCAGATCACGAACGCGGCGCGCAATTTGTCTGTGTGATTGCGCTGGCGCTGCCTGATGGCCGATCCATGACAGTTCGTGGCGATGTTGCAGGCATGGTCCGACGCGAGGCTGTGGGGGAGTTTGGTTTTGGGTATGACCCAATATTTCAACCAGAAGGTTTCTCTATTACTACTGCGCAAATGGACCCCGAAACCAAAGACTCAATAAGCCATCGCGGCAAAGCGTTACGCGATATTGCCCCAAAAATCGGGCCTTTTATCGGAGCGTGAATGAGCGAGGATTTACACGAGCGCAGGTAGGCTTCACTCATAGGTAAGTGCTGAATGTGATCTAGTCATATCAGATCGAGAAACAGAGGAGTTGTTGTGGCGGCAAAGAAAAAAGCTTCAGCTAAGCGTCCAGTCAAGAAAGCTGCGGCAAAACGTCCTGCTAATAAGGCAGTTAATAAGGCAGTCAAGAAGGCAGTCAAGAAATCTGCAAAGCGTCCACCAAAGAAAGCGCCCGCAAAGCGCCCGGCAAAGAAAGCCCCAAAGCGCGCTGTTGCAAAGAAGTCATCAGCAAAAGTTGATGCATCGAAAATTGTTATTCCACCGGTTCCGACTCGTGGCGCAACGACAGTCTCAAGTACTCCTGCTCCTGCGAAGGCAGCCGCAGCACCAGCAGCGCCTGCTAAAAAGAGCTCCAATGGAATTCTCTTCCTCGTTATTGCCGGCGTTGTCTTGTTAGCAATCTTTGCGCTCTCAAATTCTTCTGATGACGATGGTGCAGCGCCTAAACCAGCTGCCTCCGAATCAATGTCTGAAGAACCAACTGCAGAACCTTCCGAAAGTGAAACTGAATCAACCGGCTCTCTGACATACGAAGCCCCACAAAGTTTCGTCGCCATCAATAATGGAAACGGCGGAGTCACACTTCGTTGGAAAGCTCCCGCAGCCACCGAAGGCCTCACGGGCTACGCGATCTCTGTCTCCTATAACGCGGTTGATTTCACTGAAGTCACCACAGTAGGTGCTGAAGAGTTCTCATTTGATATTGCAATGGCTGGAGAAGAAGGCGGCACGCAATTCTTGCTGCAATCGGTTTATTCCGATGGCACAAAGGTTGATGCAAAGAAATTCTCCCTCAAAGGCAAGTACCAGAACTAACGATAGTTAAAATAAAAACCGCCTCAGATTTCTGGGGCGGTTTTTTTATCGCTGCAAAACTTCTCTAATTGCTGAGACATAGGCATTTACTCCGGGCGGATTGAGATGAACTCCATCCGTTGCAAAGTACTCAGGATGATTACTTGAAATCTGATCCCAATCAACGATGGTGGTGTTGGGGTAGCGCGAAACGACGCTACGGATCAGAGCGTTATTCTCTGCCTTCCACGAACGTGGGACCGCAGTATTAACAACAATAATTTGAGGTTGATTTTTCACAATCTCCATGAGCGCCACAACATCGCTTTCAACGAGGCGATTGTTATTACCAAGATTGAGCACCACGGGTGATTGACCCACAAATTGCTGATCAGTTTTAGCAACTTCAACCAGTTCGCTGATCTGACGTCCTACTCGCGCATTGATTAATTCAATGCGCTCATATTGCGCCAATACATTTCTAATACCAAGGATGACTGAGTCACCGGTGACCCAGAGGCCTGGCGTATCAGCGCTCGTGATGACTTGATCAACTTCACCTTCATTGGCAGCTTCGGCCACTTGTTTTTCCTGGGCGGCAATGAGATCAGCTCGCTCTATTGCGTTAATGGAAACCAATGATGTGGCTGCCAATGTCAACAAAATTGCAGCCACAGTTGAGAGCTTCTGTCGTAGGCGAACGGCCTTGGTCCGATATTTCATGCCGCGGAACCAGAGTTCGAAGTAGCCACGTCGGACTGGAATTTCAATATAGCGCAGCGATATATCAGCGAGCGCAAAAACTATGAGTACACGTAACGCATAAAGCGCCCAATCATCACCCACTAAGTCAATTGAGGGGCGAGTAAGTTGGAAAACAATCCAGTGCCAGAGATAGATTCCGTACGAACGTTCACCAATCCAAATCAATGGACGGGTACTAAGAATTGGCGCAAAACGTGAGGCTGGATGCACCACTGAAATCAGTGTCGCACAGCCAAAGAGCGCTGACAATGGGAATGCAATTCGATAGAGAGTCGGATCGCTTTCGTTGATAAATAGAAATGTACTCAGCAATCCCAACAGACCCACAACTCCAATGAGGTCAACAAAGTCTTGTGCTCGTTGAGAGATTTCTTTGGTGAGGTTCTGGGGTTGCCAACTCACGGCAAGTGCTGATCCTAAAAATAGCCCGATGGAGTGGGTATCAGTTCCAAAGTACACATGGCTAATTGCCGATGCTTGGGTATCAATACGGACTGAATATGCAAAGAGCGCAATACCTGAGGCCAGCGCAATTCCTAGCGCTGCGTAAGGAATATTTTTCTTACCGAAATATTTCAAAATAAATAAGAGCACCAGCGGCCAGATCAAGTAGAACTGCGCTTCAACTGCCAGCGACCAGGTATGCTGCAAAAGCGGAGGACGTCCTATAGCTTCGAAATAATCCTGCTGGCGTGACACTAGAGCCCAGTTCATCGAGCCCGATAAAACGTAAGGAATATCTGCTACAAATCTGCGAACAGTTTCGGGGGCGTACACACCGATGAAGAGGGTGGTAAATACCAACATCGCCACGAGCGCTGGAAGTAAACGACGGATTCGGCTGAGGTAGAAAGCGCGGAGATCCAGTGTTCCCGATCGCGCGATGGAATCAAGAATCAATCCTGTGATGACATAACCGGAGATTACGAAGAAGAGATCAACGCCTAAGAATCCACCGGGAATCCAATCGATTCCAAGGTGATAGAGAAGTACCGCTAATACTGCGACGGCGCGTAGGCCATCAACAGAGTGGATATAGCGGCTACTAGAGCTCGACATCACCGACGTTTCTTAGCGGCGCTCTTCTGGCCAGAACTTTTCCGTGCAGAGCTCTTCTTAGCTTTTTGTCCAGCGCTCTTTGAAGTTGTGCTCTTTGAGCTTCCACCTTCGGAACTCTGAGAAGCTGCCTGTGCAATGCGCTGAGAAACTCTGGTATCAGATGAAGGAGTTCCATCGGGGGAGATTGCAGAAATGACTTGCTTCTGTAGTTCAGCTAAACGATTAAAGGCGCTCTCAAGTCTTTGACGTGATTGTGAGATCGCATTTTCTGCCGCATCAAGAGATTGGGTTTGGATGCGATACAAACGCTCTGCTTCTGAGATGACGCCCGAAAGCCAGTTTCGATATTCAGATACTTCAGTCGTCGCGGTGAGAACAAGACGTTCAGCTTCGCGTTTTGCATTGGAAGTGATGGTGCTTCCTTCACGCTTCTTGGAGTTGAGTAAATCTTCAGCTTCGGATTCTGCTTTAGAGACAATGTCAGCAGCATCGCTTTCAGCCGCTTCAATATATTTGCGTCCCCGAGATTCAGCTTGAGCAAGTGTGGACTTCGCCTTTGCTTCTGCGGACTCCAATGCGGAAGTCGCTTGCTTCTTACTTTCATTGAGCACACGCTCTGCGTTGGCATTGGCTTTTGCTTCGCGTTGTTGTGCGGTGCGAATAATGGACATCGCAGTTTCAGTAGCAAGAATTTCAAATTCTTCTTTGGAGAGCGATGTGATGTCGCGACGAGAGCGAAGATCGTTGAGTTGTGATTCAAGTTCGCGAATGCGGTCAAGAGATGCAGATCCCGCAGTTAGATTAGGTTTATTGGCGCCTTCCTCTTCGCCCTTAAAACCAACCCACGATAAAAAATTCTTATCTGCCACGTTCTAGCTCCCTGTTCAATCCTTGAATTCGATACCCGAATCACGGGCGTGAATCTTCCCATGAGAGCCAGCAGGTTGAAAATGGGGTGAAGGAGCGTGATTACGGATAGAGCCCGCGTAGGCGATGGGCTTCGGCGACTCGACCCACCCCAATCATGTTGGCGGCTTCGCGCCAGGTGACCTTTTTACTACTCGCATTTTCTGCAACCTCGTTGATAGCCCGCATCAAAATGGAATTGAGATTCTCTTTTACTTCCTCAGCGCTCCAGAAATAGTTCTGTTTATCTTGCACCCATTCAAAATACGAGACGATAACACCGCCCGAGTTAGCCAAAATATCGGGAACAATGAGTAAGCCCTTATCGTTCATAATCTCGTCGCCTGCTGGAGTGGTGGGAGCGTTTGCGCCCTCAACAACAATCTTTGCGCGGATACCACTCGCTGTTGATTCATTGATGGCATCTGCCAATGCTGCAGGAACCAATACATCAACCGGAAGATGAAGTAACTCAGTGTTAGTAATCGTTTCTGTACCGGGTGCGCCAACAATAGTTCCATTTTCTAGAAGATACTTATGAAGTTGAGCAACGCTCTTAAATCCCGTTACACCGCCATTAACATCACTAACGGCGACAACTTTCAAGCCCATGGCTTCAAGTGCGACTGCAGCCCAATAACCAACTTTGCCAAAGCCTTGAATCGCAACAGTTGCTCCGTGAGGATCAATTCCTTTTATCTTAAGCGCTTCACGAACTGAGATTGCAACGCCATCTCCTGTTGCAGATGTTCTACCGAGTGAACCACCAAGAACTATTGGCTTTCCGGTAACAACTCCAGGAACTGAGAAACCAGCGTTCACTGAATATGTATCCATCATCCAGGCCATATTTCGCTCATCAGTTCCCACATCAGGCGCTGGAATATCGCGCTCCGGACCAATGATGGGGAGAATTTCTGAGGTGTAACGACGCGTGAGTCTTTCATTTTCAGTCATTGAGAGCGTCTTGGGATTTACTGCTACGCCACCTTTTGCACCACCATAAGGAAGATTTGCGAGCGCACATTTCCATGTCATCAACATAGCTAGCGCCACGGTTTCATCGAGATCTATATCTTGATGAAATCTCACACCACCTTTAGAGGGACCTCGCGTGGTCGAGTATTGAACGCGGTAACCCTTGTACATCTCAACGCGGCCATCGTCGCGGCGTAGTGGTACCGCTACTTCAAGAACGCGGCGCGGGGTAGAGAGAGTGTTCCAGTCATTTTCAGAGAGTTTGAGTTGATCAATAGCTCTTCGTAATTGCGAGAGCGCTGTAGCCAGGGGAGATTCCTTCGATGACGCCATTGTCATGCCGCAAATCTAGCCCTGCGCCGTAAAAAAGGCGATAAGGAATGCCGAGAGTTTTTATGGCGCACTCCACACTTTTTGCGAAATTTCCACTAATCTCATCGCAACTGCACATAGGCGTGTGGGGAAGTCAACGACTTTGAAACACTTCAACGAAGAGGTGGGTATGTCAGAAAATCACGACTGGTCATTTGATACGCAACAAATTCACTCTGGCCAAGTTCCCGATCCCACAACAGGATCTCGCTCTCTTCCGATTTATCAAACGACGGCCTATCAATTTCGAGATACCCAGCATGCTGCAAATCTTTTTGGAATTGCCGAAGCAGGAAATGTTTACACCCGCATTAATAATCCGACACAAGATGCCGTTGAAAAGCGTTTAGCAGTCTTGGAACATGGAAAAGCATCCCTCTTAGTCGCATCAGGTATGGCAGCCACAACTCTTGCCATCATGAATGTCGCAGAAGCGGGCGATCATGTTGTTGCTAGTCCCTATGTATATGGAGGTACTTACAACCTCTTCAAGTACACACTTCCAAAATTTGGAATTCAATTCACCTTTGTTGATGATGCCAGCGACCTTGATTCATGGCGTAAAGCAGTTCGTCCCAACACCAAGGCCTTCTTCGGAGAAGGCTTATCCAATCCACTCGGCGTTGCTCTTGATCTTGAAGGAATCGCAAATATCGCCCATGAAGTAGGGGTTCCCTGGATTGTCGATAACACGATTGCAACTCCCTATGTAACAAGACCTATTGATTACGGAGTGGATATCGTCACGCATTCTGCGACCAAGTTTCTATCGGGCCATGGAAGCGCAATGGTGGGTGCAATTATCGATTCAGGAAATTTCGATTTCGCTAAACATCCAGATAAGTTCCCAGGTTTCAATCAGCCAGACCCTAGTTACAACAACATGGTGTATGCCAAAGATTTAGGGGTGGGTTCAGCCTTCGGAAATGTGGCATATATATTCAAATGTAGATTGCAGTTACTTCGCGATATGGGGCCGAGCGTTTCACCATTTAATGCCTGGCTATTGGCTCAAGGACTGGAAACGCTCAGCATGAGAATGGAGCGTCATCTCAAGAACTCACAAGCAGTTGCGGAATGGCTCGCAAATCATCCTCAAGTTGCATCAGTGAGTTATTCAGGATTACCGAACTCTCCTTGGTATGCAAATGCGAAGAAATATGCAGCGCGTGGAGCAGGTGCGGTCATGGCTTTTGATATCAAAGGTGGCTTAGAAGCTGGAAAGAAGTTCGTAGAAGGCTTAACGTTATTTAGCCATGTCGCAAATATCGGTGATGTGCGATCCCTGGTGATTCATCCTGCTTCAACCACACATTCTCAACTTGGTGAAGAAGGATTGCGTGGCGCTGGAATTACCTCAGGAACTATTCGTCTCAGTATCGGAATCGAAGATATCGCCGACATCATCGCTGACTTACAGAAAGGCTTTACAGCAGCGAAGGCTTAAGGGTCATTTCATAGAGAACGGCGCTGATATCTTCGCCACCACAATTACAGTTGCGATCGGCGCTTCCTAGAAGTGTAAACCCCGCCGTTTCTGCGGTCTTTCGCGAGGCAATATTGGGTTCAGCAATCGTCGCTTGAATCGCTCCCACATCATTTCTGCTTTTCATCTTCTCAATAAAGAGTTGTAGTCCATTCTTTATCGCACCTTTTCTCCGCCCCCATGGCGCGCACCAATAGCCAATATCTGCAATTCTGGTTGCTGGATTAATAGAGTGCACACCGATAACGCCGTAAGGTTTTTCGGCGCTTTTGCTTTCGATTACCCAGACTTCGACATCGCCCGCAAGAGTTTTGGCAAAGCTAACTGCATGCTCGCGAGTGTAGGGACGTGGGATCTGGGTCCACTTCTGAATTTCAGCATCCTGGCAGGCTTCAAATATCCAATCAGCATCATCTGTAGCTAAGGGACGTAGAGAGAAAGTTACAGTCATTATTGAAAAACTCGTAAGAGATTTTGAAAAAGATGGTGCGGGAGGTGGGACTTGAACCCACACGCCGAAGCACAGGTTCCTAAGACCTGCGTGTCTGCCATTTCACCACTCCCGCAAGATGTGAGCGAGAAGAATACCCACAATTTTCCATAAGAAAAAATCTAGGCTTCAGAATGAAGAATTTACGCTAACTCGTCGTTGCTCCACGTCGAGAAATCGCATCAATCGTTGCAGATATCAAGAGAACTGCGCCTGTGACCATGAACTTGATTCCAGCAGGGTAACCAAGGAGCGCCATACCGTTATCAATAACTGCAACAACAATTCCACCAAGAATTGCATCGCTGACTTTTCCTTTACCGCCAAAGAGGCTGGTTCCACCGATGACTGCTGCGCCAACGGCGTACAAGAGCGTTGAGCTACCGCCAGTTGTGGGGGAGACAGAGTTTGCGCGAGAAACGAAGATCATTCCGGCGACTGCAGCAAAACCAGAGCAGATCATGAATGCAGTGATGCGAACCATCTTTACATTGATACCTGCGCGTCGCGCAGCTTCTGCATTTCCACCAACTGCGTAGATATGAAGACCGTAGGAAGTGCGCGTGAGTACAAAGGTTGCGCCCACAAGCAAAACAAGGATGACTGGTACTACATAAGGAATTCCACGCAAGCTCACAAGCTCTGGGTTATTGCTTCTTTCTACGGTGAGTGCAGCGGTTGCAGCTGCGCCAATCACGACCAAGCCAATGGTCTTAATCAGCCAGAACTTAAAGAGGCTATCGACTAAACCTGCGCGACGTCGCTTTGCAAATTTCAAAAGACCGGAGAGAACGTAGGCGCCCGATGTCACAAAGAAGAAGATCCAACTAGCGCTCACCGATAAGTTTTTATTCTCAACAGCGAGAATGACGGGATCTTCGATACGAATAGTTCCACCTTCGCCAACGAGAAGCAGAAGAAGTCCTTGGAAAGCCAAGAATGTTGCGAGAGTTACAACGAAGGATGGAATCTTTAATTGTGCGACGAGGTAACCGATGCCAGCGCCCAAGATGATTCCACCAAGAATGCTGACAGGGAAAGCGATGTACCAAGCGAAGTCCATCTCAGTAACCATGATGACCAGAATCGCGCCACACACGCCAGCTGCATAACCCGCTGAAAGATCAATCTCGCCCAGCAAGAGCACGAAGACCAAGCCCATCGCAATAACTGTGACCGCAGCTGCTTGGGTTAGGAGGTTGGCAAAGTTTCCAGGTGTCAAAAAGACAGAGCTTAAAGAGCCGAAAACTATGCAGAGAACAAGTAAACCGAGAATCGCAGGAAGCGCTCCAACTTGTCCCGCTTTGACACGGCTCCACCAATCGCGGAGCGACTTTTCAATGGTGATTTGCTCGCTCATTTTTTCGCTCCTGAAACAGCATCAGCACTTCCGGTAGTGATGAGACGAACGACATCGTTCTGGGAGACTGAATTCTTCTCCACTTGTGCAGCCATGGTTCCGAGGTACATCGCTGCAATGTTGTCAGCGACCTGGAATACATCGTTCAAGTTATGGCTGATGACAATCACAGCTAATCCATTATCTGCAAGTTGACGCACTAACTTCAAAACTTGTTCAGTCTGGGCAACGCCAAGAGCTGCCGTTGGCTCATCAAGAATGACCACTTTGCTATTCCAAAGAACTGCGCGAGCAATTGCAACTGTCTGTCGTTGTCCTCCGCTTAGTGAAGCAACTTTCTGTCGAATTGATTTAACGGTACGAACACTTAATCCATCGAGAGTCTTCTTTGCCATTGACTCCATCGTGGATTCATTGAGAGTTATTCCGCTCTTCTCTTCGCGGCCTAAGAACATATTGTGAACAATGTCGAGGTTGTCGCAAAGGGCAAGATCTTGGTAAACGATTTCAATGCCAAGTGCAGTCGCATCACGCGGGCCTGCGATCGTTACTTTATTTCCTTCAAAAATGAATTCGCCAGTTTCGGGCGTGTAGATACCTGCAATACATTTGATGAGAGTGCTCTTGCCTGCACCGTTATCTCCAACCAGTGCGGTGACTTTTCCGGCATATGCGTCGAAGTCGACATCCTTGAGGACGTGAACAGGACCGAAAGATTTATTGACTTTCCTGAGGGAGAGAATCGGTGAGGCCATGTAATTTCCTCGCTAGTAGGCCCTGCTTTTGCTTGCTTGTAGATTTTGAATTTAAAGACTCAGCCCGAGTAAATCAATACTCGGGCTGAGCTGTACTTCTTTTCTGCTAACCGATCACTCGGTATCTAAGGTTGCTTAGATTCCGTTAGCGGTGCAGAGGTCTTCGATGCCTTCGCAAACTGCTTCACGTGTCTGGAAGCCATCTGCAATTACATCAGCAACGTTCGCCTTGGTGATTGAAACTGGAACAAGGAGAACTGAAGGAACATCAACGGTGCCGTTGTTCACGGAACCAGTTGCTGATGTTGCTTCTTCGCCGTTGAGAAGTGCGATTGCGAGTGCAGCAGCAGCTTCAGCTTCAGCCTTGATTGCCTTGTAAACAGTGTTTGAAAGATCACCAGTCAAAATTGCACGGAGACCATCAACGGTTGCATCCTGTCCGGATACGCAAACCTTTCCGTTGAGTCCGTTCTTCTTCAACACAGCAACAGCTGCGAGGCCAAGGCCTTCGTTAGCTGAAACAACGGCATCGAGCTTGCCCTTTGCCTTTGAGAGTTGCTGTTCGAAAATAACTCCACCCTTGGCATTGTCCCAATCTGGAACAGCCTGGTCATCAACGAGTGTGTAATCACCAGCGTCGATTAGTGGACGTAGTACTGAGTCATAACCAGCCTTGAACAAGGTTGCGTTGTTATCAGTTGGTGAACCATTGAGGTAGACGATACGTGCCTTTGTCTTTCCTGCAGCATCAAGGCAAGCCTTGATTCCTTCACCTTGTAGACGTCCAACTGCTTCGTTATCAAATGAAACGTAGTATGACGCTGAACCATTCAAAGTTAGACGGTCGTAGTCAATTGTTGGGACACCTTGTGCAGCTGCTTTATCTTGAACAGCCTTTGCAGATTCTGAGTCAAGGTTTACGAGAATGAGAACCTTGGCACCAGCAGACAACATCTGATCTGCAATAGTCTGGAATGCAGCCTTATCACCATTTGCGTTCTGGATATCAGCCTTCACACCTGCAGCATCAAATGCAGCTTGGAGGAATCCGCGGTCAGCAGTTTCCCAACGAGCTGATGAAGCAGCATCTGGAAGAATGACGCCAACGAAGCCATCAGCAGAACCTTCATCTGATGAGCTTGAGCAGCCGGTGAGAATAAGTGCGAATGCTGCAACGAGTGCAGAAATCGCGAGACGGCGCTTTGACATATTTATTAGATACCTTTCGAAAGTAGTTCATAAATGAACCGCGAGGGCGGTTCACCGCGTCAGAACCTACTTCGCACAGGGCGCCCTGTGAAGGGAATTTCTCAGAATTTGGATTGCCCGGATATAACATCTTGGTAACAGGCAAAGATTTTCTGCCCTTTTTGCCCTCAATTTACGCAGGATTTTTCCGCTTCCGCGAGATAGAGCGTGGGGTCGGTAGCCTTTCCTAGGTGTCAGCATCGGGTTCCTCAACTAGCGCGGGGTTAGCACCGCATGAATCCCTGGCTGCCGCGATAACCGCCGCTATCCAGGGGGCAATCGCTCAAGGGGAGTTACCGGCTGAGCTATCTGGCACTCCTGCAATCACCAATATTGTTTTGGATCGACCAAAGAATCGCGATCACGGAGATTATGCAACATCTATAGCGTTAGCACTCGCGAAACCCTCAGGTAAATCACCGCGTGATGTCGCGGAGATAGTGCAACGTGGATTACAAGGTAATTCTGAGATTGCGAAGATTGAAATTGCCGGACCAGGATTTATCAATATCACTCTAGCCAAAGCGAGCCAAGGCGCCGTTGTCAATGCCATTCTCAATGAACGAGAAAGGTTTGGCCGCGTCACCATTCTGTCGGGCAGAAAAATAAATTTGGAATTCATTAGCGCAAATCCAACCGGCCCACTTCATCTTGGTCACACTCGTTGGGCCGCTGTTGGAGATGCGTTGGCAAGTGTTCTCGCCGCAGGTGGCGCTGAGGTTACGCGTGAGTTTTATATCAATGACCGTGGAACCCAGATGGAACTTTTTGGCGCGTCACTTCGCGCCGCTGCACGTGGAGAGGCGCGACCTGAAGAAGGTTATCAAGGTGATTACATCAACGATTTGGCGAAGTTGATTGTTGCGCAACATCCTGAATATCTAGAACTTGATGAAGCAGCGGGTGTACCAGCATTTAGAGAAGCCGGTTATGCCTTGCAATTGCAACAACAGAAAGACGTCCTTGATAATTTTGGAACCCACTTTGATATCTGGTTCTCAGAGCGCTCACTTCATTCTGGTGATGCACTTTCGACCGCTCTCAATACTTTGAAATCACAGGGTCATGTATATGAATCCGAAGGCGCAATCTGGTTACGAACCACAGATTTTGGTGATGATAAGGATCGGGTGCTCGTTAAATCTGGCGGCGAACTCACATATTTCTCATCAGATACTGCCTATTATCTTGATAAACGCCGTCGTGGATTTGATATCTGTATCTACATGTTAGGTGCGGATCACCATGGCTATGTTGGTCGTCTCAAAGCAACAGCAGCCTGTGCTGGCGATGATCCTGAGTTCAATATTCATGTTCTCATCGGTCAACTAGTAAAGATCATGGAGGGTGGCCAGGAACTCAAGCTTTCCAAGCGCGCTGGAACCATTATTACTCTGGAGGAGTTAGTGGAAAAAGTTGGCGTGGACGCGGCGCGCTACACCCTGATTCGCTATCCCGTAGATACTCCAATGGTTCTTGATATCGATTTATTGAAGAAGCGCACCAATGACAACCCCGTTTTCTACGTTCAGTATGCACATGCGCGTATTTCTGCAGTTCTTCGAAACGCAGATGAACTCGGATTGAAATATGGCGCGGCGCAATACAAACCAGAGTTACTTACACATGAACGCGAGCGAGAACTCCTAGGCGGCCTTGCAGAGTATCCGAGAGTTGTGGCCAGCGCCGCAGAACTTCGCCAACCACATCGCATTGCTCGATACATCGAAGAGTTGGCAACTCTCTATCATGGTTTCTACAACGATTGTCGAGTGCTTCCGATGGGTGATGAGCCTGCATCAGATATTCACTCAACTCGCGCAACTTTATGTGCCGCCACTCGCCAGGTCATTCATAATGGATTGTCACTACTTGGTGTCAGTGCACCGGAGCGGATGTAACAAATGAAGAACGCTCTCAACTCTAAAGTTTGGCCCACAACAGCCGAGAGAAAAAATGGCGTTATTACAGTCGGTGGATGTTCACTCAATGATCTCGCGCGCGAATTTGGAACTCCAGCCTTTATTCTCGATGAGTCAGATTTCAAATCCCGCGCTCACCAATGGCGCGATAGTTTGGAAAAGCACTTTGGTGACCATGCCGGTCTTGCGTATTACGCGGCTAAAGCATTCATTTCTAAAGATGTAGCGCGTTGGATTGCGGAATGCGGACTCGGACTTGATGTCTGCACAGGAGGCGAGCTCGCAGTTGCCATCGCAGCAAACTTCCCGCCAGCTCGCATGGAGATGCATGGAAACAACAAATCGGAAGCGGAGATTGCTGCTGCTATTGAATACCGAGTCGGAACGATTGTCATGGATTCACTACAAGAAATTGATCGCGTTGCCCGCATCGCACATACCAAGGGAGTGGTACAGAAAGTACTCTTAAGGCTCACGCCAGGAATTGAAGCGCACACCCATGAATCAATCTCCACCGCTCATGAAGATGTGAAATTTGGATTTTCTATAGCGTCAGGTGCGGCATGGGATGCAGTGCTCGCTACTTCAAAACATGATTCACTTCAGCTACAAGGCTTTCATGCTCATATTGGTTCACAGATTTTTGTCACTGATGCATTTGAGACATCAGCAACGAGGCTCATCGGGATGTTGGCGAGATACAAACAGGAATTTGGAACCGAACTTCCGGAGCTTGATCTCGGTGGTGGTTATGGAATTGCATATGTTGATGAGGATGATCCCATCTCACCAGAAACTGCGCTGAGCAAACTTTCTTCAATAGTTACACAAGAGTGTAAGAAGAGTGAGATTTCAATTCCTTCTATCTCGATTGAACCAGGTCGTGCCATCGTTGGTCCTGCGATGATCACAGTGTATGAAGTTGGTACTACGAAGGATGTACAACTCGACGATGGTTCCACCCGTTGGTACATATCGGTTGATGGTGGAATGAGTGACAACCTGCGTACTGGGTTGTACCAAGCTGAATATTCATTGGCGCTGGCAAATCGTGAAAGTAGCGCAGAACTTCGTCGCGCAAGAATCGTTGGAAAACATTGCGAAACTGGTGACATCGTCATTAGAAATGTGCAAGTGCCGAGCGATATTGTTCCGGGAGATCTGTTAGCAACGCCGGCGACGGGGGCGTATGGCCGAAGCATGGCGAGCAATTACAACCATATGGTTCGCCCACCCGTGATTTGCGTCCATAATCAAACGGCGCGCATCATGATTCGCAGAGAAACCCATGCTGACCTTCTAGCCTTGGAGATTGATGAGGCTCCGCGCACCTTCCCTTCAAGTGAGAAAGGCCGATCATGAGTAACGCACAGAAAACGCTCAATATTGGCATGCTCGGATGCGGTGTCGTTGGTTCAAGCGTTGCTCGACTCTTACAGGAAGATTCAGGAGATTTCGCTGCCCGTTCAGGAGCTCACCTCTCATTAACAAAAGTCGCAGTCAAGAACTTATCCACCAAACGTGATCATGTATCTACTGCTCTCCTTACTGATGATGCTGCATCAGTCGTTAATGATCCGAGTATCGATATCGTCATTGAAGTCATGGGAGGAATTGAGCCTGCTCGCCAATTAATTTTAAGCGCGATTAAGAATGGAAAGTCCATCATTACTGCTAACAAAGCGCTCCTTGCGCTCCATGGTGCAGAACTCTTTGAAGCGGCTGATAAGAACAGAGTTGATTTGTACTATGAAGCGGCGGTCGGTGGTGCAATCCCAATCCTTCGTCCGATGCGCGAATCAATCGTTGGCGATCATGTACATCGCGTCATGGGTATTGTGAATGGAACTACGAATTACATCCTTACCAAGATGGATGAAGAAGGAAGCGCCTTCGCGGATGTACTAAAAGAGGCGCAAGCGCTTGGCTTTGCCGAAACGGATCCCACAGCAGACATTGAAGGCCATGATGCTGCTGCCAAAGCTGCGATTCTGGCGGGGCTCGCTTTTCATACTCGCGTTACTTCAGGTGATGTTTATTGCGAGGGAATCTCAAAAATTTCGGCGCGTGATGTCGCTGTTGCTCGCGATATGGATCATGTCATCAAGTTGCTGGCAATCGCAGAACTAACGTCGAATAATCAAGTATCGGTTCGCGTGCATCCCACACTCATTTCTCGCCAACATCCTCTGGCTTCAGTGCGCAATGCATTTAATGCAGTTTTCGTAGAAGCGGAATCTGCTGGTGAATTGATGTTCTATGGACGCGGTGCGGGTGGAGCGCCCACAGCAAGCGCAATTCTTGGTGATCTCATTGCTATTGCTCGCAATAAAACTCGAGGCGGAGAAGGTCATGGCGAGAGTGATTACGCAGAATTAGCTGTTGCCGCGATCGATGATGTCTTGTCGCGTTATCTCATCAGGCTTGACGTTGCTGATAAACCAGGCGTACTTGCCTCTGTTGCTCAACTATTTGCTTCACATAGCGTCTCGATTGAAACAGTACGCCAATCAGGTCGAGGCGATAGCGCTGAATTAATTGTTGCAACGCATTCGGCACCAGAATCTGCGTTGAAGAAAACTGTTGCAGCTCTTGCCAAGAGCGATGTTGTGAAGAGCGTCGAGAGCGTGCTCCGCATCGAAAGTAGCGGCAAGTGAGTATTTTCAAGAAGCGCTCTAAATCTGGGGCTCATCAATGGCGCGGAGTTATCGAGGAATATCGCGATCGCCTTCCGGTGAGCAAGAAAACTCCCGTTGTCACGCTCTGTGAAGGTGGAACTCCACTTATTTATGCCTGTGTCATCTCGGAAATGCTCGATAACGAAGTCTGGTTGAAGTTTGAGGGTGCAAATCCCACGGGTTCTTTCAAAGATCGCGGTATGACTATGGCGATCTCGAAAGCTGCAGAAGATGGGGCTAAGGCTGTTATCTGCGCATCGACTGGTAACACCAGCGCGAGCGCTGCGGCATACGCAACGAAAGCTGGCATGACTCCAGTAGTTCTTGTGCCACAAGGAAAGATTGCGATGGGCAAACTTGCACAAGCGATTGCACATGGATCAAAACTTCTCCAAGTTGATGGAAACTTTGATGATTGCTTGAACTTAGCTCGCGAACTTTCTGAGAAATATCCCGTCTCGCTCGTTAACTCCGTCAATCCTTTCCGTATTGAAGGACAGAAAACTGCATCTTTTGAAGTGATTGATGCTCTTGGCTTTGCTCCTGATATTCACGCCCTTCCAGTCGGTAATGCTGGAAATATCACGGCTTATTGGAAGGGATATAAAGAGTATTTTGGCGATGGCATCTCGACATCATTGCCCCAGATGTGGGGCTTTCAAGCTGAAGGCGCTGCGCCCATCGTGCGCGGTGAAGTTGTGAAGAACCCTGAAACGATCGCAACTGCGATTCGTATCGGTAATCCTGCTTCATGGACTCAGGCTGAGGAAGCGCGCGATACATCTGGTGGCATCATCGATATGGTGAACGATGAAGAGATCTTGAGCGCTTATCGGCTTGTTGCTGCAAAAGAAGGCGTCTTTGTTGAACCATCGAGCGCCGCAGGTATCGCTGGACTTATCAAATACAAGTCTCTAGGTAAGTTGCCCCAGAATAAGAAGATTGTTATCACGGTGACGGGTAATGGTTTGAAAGATGTGCAATGGGTGCTTGATGGCGCAGATAAACCAACCGTCATTCCCGTCGATGTTCGCAAAGCAGCTGAAGTCATTGGATTGGCATAACAATGTCACGCGGATTTAAAGATCGCCTTACTTATAAGGCAACGCCTATTCAAGTCAGCGTTCCCGCTAGCGCTGCCAACTTGGGTCCTGGTTTTGATGCGCTTGCTCTTGCGTTAGAGCTGCGCGATATTTACGTCGCCCAGATTCTCGATGATGAACTCTTTGATGTTGACGTCACCGGCGAAGGCGCCGATGAAGTAAAGAAAGATGGAAAGCACCTTGTCATCAAAGCGATGATGGCAGGCTTTGAATTCATGGGTGGCAAACCCCGAGGTATTGCACTTCGTGCTCTCAATTCCATTCCACACGGACGCGGACTTGGTTCATCCGCTGCAGCCATCGTAGGTGGTTTATCACTTGCGCGCGGACTTGTTTTATCAGGAAATACTTTGATGACAGATGATGATCTGATTGCACTTGCCACAGATATGGAAGGTCATCCCGACAATATCGCTGCTGCAACTCTTGGTGGCGCAACAATTTCCTGGATGGAAGATCGTGCAAGTGTTGCAACGGGGTGCGCATCAAGATTTTCTGTAGACCCCACAATTCGCGCCTTAGTTTTCTTGCCCCACACCCAACTCTCAACCGGTAAAGCGCGACGAATGTTGCCCGAGAGCGTTCCTCATAAAGATGCTGCGATTAACGCAGGGCGCTCAGCACTTCTCGTACACGCACTTTCGATTCGCCCCGAGCTTCTCTTTGCTGCCACGGAAGATCATCTCCACCAGGAATATCGCCGCGAAGCAATGCCGCGCTCTGTTGATTTGGTGAAGAAGTTACGTGGCGCAGGAGTTGCTGCGATGATTTCTGGGGCTGGACCCTCCGTCTTAGTTCTTCACACTGGAACTGCCGCCGAACATGATGACATTGTGCGTAGCGCAGGGGAGCACTTCACTCCGATGGATCTTGAGGTTTCCCCCGATGGAGCAACCGTCTCCAACGCCTAAATCGTGCGGAAAATTCTCCGATTTGTGGCTCTCGGAACTTGGCTGGTAGATTTCAGGCTCGTTGGGCGGTAAGTCGGCCCGAAGTGTCAATCAAAAATAGCTCAAAGAAATAAGCAGTAAACCCCAATAAAAATCACCACAAGACTTTTTACAAGTCTAGAAAAGAACCATACATGGCAGAAACAACTACACGTGCTCGGAGAGATTCTGGCGATCTATCTGCATTGCTCCTCCCTGAGTTAAGAAAGATTGCAACCAATTTAGGTATTGAAGGCGCTGGCGATATGAAGAAGCCAGACCTCGTCACAGCAATCACAGATCTCCAAGCCGCAAACCGCGAAGCTGCAAAGGCAGAACGCGAAGCGCGCCGCGCCGCACGTAACCAACGTCGTCAACGCGGTAATGACAATCAGAATTCAAATAATGATGACTCTGACAATGATGATTCATCGGATAGCGATGATGAAGCTTCAGATTCACCTTCGTCAAACCAACAGAGTTCAAACGAAACAAACGATTCTCGTGGCGATCGTGGATACGATCGTAATGATCGCAACGATCGTGATTTCCGCAGAGATCGTCATCGCGACCGCGGACGTGACCGCGGACGTGATCGTGATCGTGGCGGACGTGAACGAGAGATTGTTCTCTCTGAAGATGACGTTTTGCTACCTGTCGGTGGCTTACTCGACATTCTCGATAATTACGCATTCCTTCGCACCGGTGGTTACCTGCCAGGGCCAAATGATGTGTATGTATCACTACAGCAAGTGCGCCGTTATGGACTTCGCAAAGGCGATGTCATCACTGGCCAAGTTCGCCAACCACGCGAAGGTGAGCGCCGTGAGAAGTTCAATGCGTTGGTTCGTCTCGATACTGTCAACGGTATGGATCCCGAATCTGCGCGCGATCGCGTGGAATTCTCCAAGCTCGTGCCTCTCTATCCGCAAGAGCGTCTACGCCTTGAGACTCAACCAAACATCCTCACTACTCGTGTGATTGATTTGATTGCGCCGATTGGTAAAGGACAGCGCGGACTCATTGTTTCGCCGCCTAAGGCGGGTAAAACTATGGTGCTGCAATCCATCGCAAATGCCATCACTACAAATAATCCTGAATGTCACTTGATGGTCGTTCTCGTTGATGAGCGCCCAGAAGAAGTTACCGATATGCAACGCTCTGTTAAGGGTGAAGTTATCGCCTCAACATTTGATCGCCCAGCAGATGATCACACCACGGTCGCTGAACTCGCAATTGAACGCGCAAAGCGCTTGGTGGAACTTGGACATGATGTTGTTGTCTTGCTCGATTCGATTACTCGTCTTGGTCGTGCCTACAACATTGCAGCGCCTGCTTCAGGCCGCATTCTTTCTGGTGGTGTTGATTCCGCTGCGTTGTATCCACCGAAGAAGTTCTTTGGAGCTGCACGTAATATCGAAGATGGTGGATCACTCACAATTCTTGCAACAGCGCTTGTTGAAACTGGCTCGAAGATGGATGAAGTTATCTTCGAAGAGTTCAAGGGAACTGGAAATATGGAATTGAAACTGGATCGTAAGTTCGCAGATAAGCGAATCTTCCCAGCAGTTGATGTCGATGCTTCAGGAACTCGTAAAGAAGAAATTCTTATGGGCCCAGAAGAGCTCAACATTGTCTGGAAGTTGCGCCGCGTTCTACACGCACTTGATTCACAACAAGCGCTCGAACTACTTCTTGAAAAAATGAAGGGCACTAAGTCCAACGTCGAATTCTTGATGCAGGTTCAAAAGACCACAGTCGGACCTGACCAGGCTCCGAAGGGCGAGTAACGCCGCTCATTTAGCAGCCGAATTGGCTCTTCTGCAGGGTGCTTAGGTAACCTTCCGCCCTGACCTTCGAGCTGGTTCACCGTTAGCAATATCGGACCCAGCACTACACCAAGGAGTACGCAATGAAGAAAGATATTCATCCTGAATATAAGGAGACCACAGTTACCTGTGGTTGCGGCGAGACCTTTAAGACTCGTTCAACAATCTCAAATGGATCACTCTTCGTTGAAGTCTGCTCCGTATGCCACCCGTTCTACACTGGCAAGCAGCGCATTCTCGATACCGGTGGACGCGTAGCTAAGTTCGAAGAGCGTTTCAAGAAGCAACAGACCAAAAAGTAGCTTTCTCACTTAAGACCGTTGCTCCTGCATCTGCAGGGGCGCGGTCTTTTGTTTTATCGGTAAAGGTTTAAAAATTCACAGAAAGGAGTGAATGAGATGGCAGATAAGAACGCTAATCGTTTTGCAACGATGCCGGAAATCCTAAAAGAGTATGAAACTCTTGAAGCCCAGATGGCCGATCCCTCTATTCACTCTGATCAAGGAAAAGCTCGCCAACTTGGAAAGCGATATGCTCAACTCGGTCCAGTGATTGCCGGATATCGGGCATATAAGAAATGTGAAGATGATTTGGCTGCAGCCCGCGAACTTGCCGCAGATGATGAGAGCTTTGCTACCGAAATTCCAGCGCTTGAAAAAGCCTATGACGATGCAGCTACGACTCTTGAAGAGTTGCTACTTCCACGCGACCCCAATGATGATCGCGATGTCATTTTGGAAATTAAAGCTGGCGCTGGCGGAGAGGAATCTGCGCTCTTTGCCGGAGATTTACTACGCATGTACCTACGTTATGCAGAGAAGCAAGGTTGGAAGACTGAGATTATTGATGCCACAGAAAGCGATCTCGGTGGCTATAAAGATATTTCTGTTGCCGTGAAATCTCGCGGAAATCCCGAGCCAGGTCGAGCGCCCTTTGCGAAGTTGAAATTTGAAGGCGGAGTACATCGTGTGCAGCGCGTTCCAGAAACCGAATCACAAGGTCGCATCCATACTTCGGCCGCTGGAGTTCTCGTGCTTCCTGAAGCTGAGGAAATTGATGTTCAAATCAATATGAATGAGCTTCGCATCGATGTGTATCGCTCCTCAGGTCCGGGCGGCCAGAGCGTTAACACCACTGACTCAGCGGTTCGTATCACTCATATTCCCACTGGAATTGTGGTCTCATGTCAGAACGAAAAGAGCCAACTTCAGAATAAGGAATCAGCGCTACGTATCTTGCGCGCCCGATTATTGGCAGCTGCCCAAGAAGCAGCTGATGCTGAAGCGGCCGCAACTCGCAAGAGTCAGGTTCGCACCGTCGATCGCTCGGAGCGAATCAGAACTTACAACTTCCCAGAAAATCGCCTCAGTGATCATCGCGTTAATTTCAAAGCCAACAACTTGGATGCTGTTCTCAACGGAGAACTTGATGATGTCATTAACTCACTTCTTGAGGCAGATAAGTCGGAGAAACTCGCAGCTGCTGAAGCGTGATGCGAGATTTCGGATTTGCTAATCAAAATGAGCATCAAGAATCTGCTTAGATCATCGAAAGAACAATGTATTGCGGCACAGATTGATGGAGTCGATGCTGAGCTCATCTTGGCTCATGTTCTCGGTGTTGGTCGTATGGATCTTCACGCACGTGACTTCTCGCTATCACCAGAACAAGAAGAGTTGTTTCACGAATTGATCGCTGCGCGCATTGCTGGAACTCCAACGCAATACCTCACAGGAGAGGCTCCCTTTCGTTATCTCACATTCGCTGTCGGACCTGGAGTATTAATCCCGCGTCCAGAAACTGAATTACTTGTTGATGCAGCGCTGGTTGAAATTGAACGAATTCAATCCGCACCAGGAGCTGCTACAACTCCAGCTGTCAGCGTTGTGGATCTCGGAGCAGGATCAGGAGCCATTGCAATATCAATTGCACATGAAGCAAGGCAGCGGAAGATGCCGGTCCATGTAGTGGCCGTTGAGAAATCTGAGGCTGCACAAGAGTGGCTGGCGAAGAACATTTCCCGCCACGACGTAGATGTCCGCGTTATTAAGAGCGATGTTGCCCAGGCGTTAGAAGGCGTTAAATGCGATCTTGTGGTGGCCAATCCTCCCTATGTTCCCAATAACGTTGTTTTGCCAGATCTCGTGAGCACAAACGAACCACATGAAGCGCTCTATGGCGGAGCCAATGACGGCTTAGATCTTCCAACCTTATTTATTGCTGCAGCAACGAGATTGCTCAAACCAGGTGGGTTTCTCATCCTTGAGCACTTTGAAAATCAATCAGCGCTTCTTGAGCGCGAACTAAGTCCGCACTACTCTGACATTTCTCATTACACCGATTTCAATCAGAGACCGCGGTGGATGACGGCGCGCAGGAAGGGGGAGTGATGGGAGAGAGATTCTCGCTCACCGATGGCGTAATCGATAACGCAGAATTACTAGAACGCGCGGTCGCAGCGCTCCGCGATGGAAAGTTAATTATTGCTCCACTCGAACACGCGTACGTCTTTGTCGCTGATGCTTTTAATCATGCAGCCGTGAAGAAAATTCACTTACTTCGTCAAGATGCGCGAGGTGTTGCTGCACAAGTCATCGTTGGCGACATCAAGACTGTAAAAGGAATAACTTTGGAATTTGGCGCAACCATTAATTCGATCTGCGAAAAATTCTGGCCTGGGTTATTGACAGTAAATATTGCGCCGGCTCGTGGATTGGTCTGGGATTTAGGAGATGAACGCACTCTCGAAGAAATCGCAGTGCGTGTTCCAGCCGCAGATTTCATCCGTGACGTAGCTCTTGCTTCAGGTCCACTTGCAATCGGATCGGCCACATTGGCAGGTCGACCACCAACACGAAAGTCACGATTCTTTCCCTGCCTTGATAGCGACTATGCCGCAATCTTTGATGCAGGCGATTTACCTGAAGGGCCGAACTCGACTGTAATCTCTGTTAAGGATGATGGTGTGATGCTGCGCCGCCAAGGAGCAATATCACTCGCCGACTTGCGCTCAGTAACACCGAATATCGCAGTCCCCGCCTCGTAGTTGACACTAGTATTTCGCACATGTCTGAGACCTTCTTCGGCCCTGATTTCGCGCAACTTCAAGCGCAAGACCCAGAAATCGCCGCGATTGTTCTCTCCGAGCTGGATCGTCAACGCAAGAGCCTCCAACTCATTGCAAGTGAAAACTTCACTTCACCAGCTGTATTAGCAACGTTGGGATCCACACTCTCCAATAAATATGCAGAAGGGTATCCAGGCAAGCGTTATTACGGTGGTTGCGAAGAAGTTGATAAAGCAGAAGTGATTGGCATTGCACGCGCTAAGGAATTATTTGGTGCGGAACATGCAAATCTCCAACCGCACTCTGGCGCCAGCGCAAATGTCGCGGTCTATCAAGCATTCACAAAACCTGGAGATACAGTTCTTGCGATGTCACTTCCTCATGGTGGCCACCTCACTCACGGCTCGAAAGTCAACTTCTCTGGCAAATGGTTCAATGTCGAGTCATATGGGGTTCGCCAAGATAATGAATTAATTGATTACGATGAACTGCGCGATATTGCTCGTCGCGTTAAGCCGAAAATGATCTGTTCTGGAGCAACGGCATACCCAAGTTTGATTGATTTTAAAACGATCCGAGAGATTTGCGATGAAGTGGGCGCAATCATGTGGGTCGATGCTGCGCACTTCATTGGTTTGGTTGCAGGTAAAGCAATTCCATCTCCTGTTCCATATGCCGATGTTGTTTCATTTACAACTCATAAAGTTTTGCGTGGCCCACGAGGCGGAATGATTCTCTCTAAAGCGCAACATGCCGCAGCAGTTGATAAAGCGGTCTTTCCCGGGATGCAGGGCGGTCCAATCATGAGCGCCGTAGCTGGAAAAGCAGTTGCTCTCAAGGAATGTGCCACTGTTGAATACCAAAATTATGCGAAGAAAGTCATCGAGAACGCCAAAGCGCTTGCTGCAGCTCTCGAGAAAGAAGGCATGCGCGCTGTTTCTGGAGGAACGGAAACTCACTTAGCTCTGATTGATATTCGTAGCACTGGGGTAAATGGCAAAGTCGCTGATGAGCGATGTGGCCGAGCTGGAATTTCACTGAATAAGAATGCAATTCCTTACGATCCCGAAACTCCAGCTGTAACAAGTGGAATTCGCGTAGGAACACCAGCCACGACGACTCAAGGTATGGGCATCCCAGAAATGTCTGCGATCGCATCATTCATTGCTCGTGCCATCAAAGATGGCGAAGATGATGCTAAAGCGGCTGCCATCCGCAGCGATGTGTATTCGTTGACCGCAAAATTCCCCGTTTATCCCCGCTAATGCGCGAGTACTCACTCACACTTCTCATCGCTGCAGCGTTGACGTATATGTTGACGCCGCTTGTACGTAAGTTCGCGCTGCGCCAGAAAGCGGTCGCAAATGTGCGAGAGAGAGATATTCACACCGAAACTACGCCGCGTTGGGGCGGAGTCGCGATGTGGCTCTCTATGGGCGCAACTCTTCTTATGGTGCAGAACCTTGAATTAGTGGGAAAGGCTTATAGCCGCGAACTTCTGGGAATTTTTCTCGCCGCTTCTTTTGTATTAATGATTGGCATTTTGGATGATCGATTCGAGCTCGATGCAGTCACGAAGTTGGCGGGACAGGGCCTTGCTGCGGCGATCTTACTTTTATTTGGAATTCAAATTCTCTGGCTGCCGATTGATGGCATCATCGTGCTACCAACAAATATTGGCCAATTACTCACAGTCCTCGTTGTCATTGTCATCATCAACGCGGTTAATTTCATTGATGGGCTTGATGGGCTCGCCACAGGAATCGTCGCAATATCTGCAGCGTCATTCTTTGGTTTCTCATATTTATTGGCGGTGGAGAATGGATTTAGCCGTGCTGGCGCTCCATCACTCGTGACTGCGATTGTCATTGGAACCTGTATTGGATTCCTCCCACATAACATTCATCCAGCGCGAATCTTCATGGGTGATTCTGGCTCGATGTTCTTAGGTTTAGTTTTAGCTGCTGCGGCAATTACTTTGATGGGTCAGATTGATGCTAACGCAGTCTTCTCGGAAAACATTGGCCCCGCTGCACTTCCTCTGCTCTTGCCATTCGCAGTTCTCGCAATTCCATTACTTGATTTGGGGCTTGCGGTTCTGCGTCGAGTGCGCCGCGGCAAATCACCTTTTGCACCCGATAAAGAGCATCTGCACCATAAATTGATGTCAATGGGGAATTCGCAACAACGTACCTCGGTAATCCTCTATCTCGGTACTGGAATGTTGGCGTTGCCAGCGATGCTTTCAGCTTTCATTCCAGTCTGGGCCGCGCTCGTAGTAGGAGCCTTACTTCTCATTCTTGCGATTACATTTACTAAACGCGAAAAGCACATAAAAGTTGAGGCTCAAGTCTGATGGATATCGCAAGTTCTAATAAAGCGATGTGGCGTGGCGCTCTAATTCCCTCGATGGTGTTGGGAGTCCTTGCGCTCGTAGTTGCAACAATCGTCAAAGGATCTGCGGGCCTTTTAGGCAGCGCACTCGCAACCTTCACTGTTGTAATTTTTTTCTCTGTCTCACTATTAGTTGGACGACTCACAAAGAACGCCGATCCGATCAGCACGATGGCCCTTGCGATGTTTTCGTACTTCACAAAGTTACTTTTGATCGCGGGGTTCTTGATTGCTGTAACCCGCTTGACTAATGAAAACGATGTTGATCGAACCAGCTTTGGCGTCAGCGCACTCGTGATCGCAACAGGTTGGCTTGCGGGGGAGGTTCGTGCCTTCTTCAAACTGCGGCTACAGTTACCCTTGCCTCAAAACCCAGAGTCAAAGAAGGATGGAGATTCATGAGCGAGAACCTTCCTAAGGGTCCAAGCGAAGACAATGCTTTCTGGACCATCTTCGGTTACATGCTCTCGGGGCTACTTATCTGGGGCGGCATCGGCTGGGGCCTCGATAACTGGTTAGGAACCGGGTACTTCTTACTTGCCGGCCTTCTACTTGGCATGGGCTCGGCCCTGTATTTGATCTGGCTCCGCTTCGGCCGTAAATAACCCGAATTCCCAAGCTCCATTAACGGGCCCAATCCCGTAACCCATCTAACGCGGAACGCCCTTTTTCGGGCGAATTTCGATTTCTCAACTACGCGCCCGAACCCATAGGGTTACGCCGTCTTTCCCGCCAATTCATCGTAAGGCTTCACGGAGACGAAATCGCTCTGGAAGTTGAATTCAAGGAGTTCAGTGGTGTTTGTTAGCTACGCAGCAAAGGGCGAGGGCTTCAATCCTCCCGATGCCGGCGACTTCAACCTCCCTCCATTTATTGAAGGTAATGAATTTGCCACAAAGCCAATCCTTTTAGTTTTCCTCTCTGTTCTTCTCATCTCAGCTTTCTTCATCATCTCTTCACGCAAAGCTGCTGTGGTTCCCTCAAAACTCCAATTCGCTGGAGAGTCCATCTATTCATTTGTCCGCAACGATCTCGGCAGGGAAGTAATTGGCCACGAGTTCATGCGCTTTGTGCCATATCTCTTCACGCTCTTCACATTCATCTTGGTTAACAACATTTTCGGAATTGTGCCGTTGATCCAATTCCCAACCATGTCGCGCATCTCGTTCCCATATGTACTTGCAGCCTTTACATTTTTTATCTTCCATTACGTAGGAATTCGCAAACAAGGTTTCTTCAAATACATGAAAGAAATCATGTTCCTGCCTGGTATTCCAAAGCCGGCATACATTCTTATTACTCCACTTGAGCTTGCGACCTATTTCTTAGTGCGTCCCATGACGCTGAGCTTGCGTCTCTTCGCAAATATGTTTGCTGGTCACTTATTGCTCCTCGTGTTCATCCTTGGTGGCGAGCACTTGTTGCAAGGCGTTATTGGGCTCAAGCTTGTCAGCCCATTCTCGTTCTTGATCGGCATTGCCCTTACATTCTTTGAGTTCATGGTGCAGTGCCTTCAGGCCTACATCTTTACTCTCTTAACAGCGCTATATATCGCTGGGGCGTTAGCAGACGAGCATTAATCAATAGTTTTACTCACGATAACGCTCGGTTATCGTGCAGATAAAGAAGAAGGAAAGGTAAGAAACATGGAAGGCACACTCAACCTGGTCGGTTTTGGCCTCGCAGCGATTGGACCTGGTATTGCAACCGGTCTCATCTTCGCCGCTTACATCAACGGCGTTGCTCGCCAGCCAGAAGCACGAAGCGTTCTCCAGCCAATCGCATTTCTTGGCTTCGCTCTTGCTGAAGCGCTTGCGCTCTTCGGTCTCGTTCTAGCGTTCGTTCTCTAGTCGATAGATTCTTAAGTAATGAATTCGATTGAATTGGCAGCAGGAGAAGAGTTAAACCCTCTCATCCCGCATACCGCAGAAATCATCGTTGGCTTCATCGCCTTCTCTCTGCTCTACATGGTGCTCCGTCGCGCCGTTGTGCCACGCTTTGAAAAAGCGTTTGCAGAACGTACCGATGCGATCCAAGGTGGAATGGAGCGCGCAGAACGCGCGCAACGAGAAGCCGAAGCGGCGTTGAACCAATACAAATCGCAACTCGCAGATGCACGTGGGGAAGCCCAAACCATCCGCGAAGAAGCTCGCGTCCAAGGTGCAGCAATCATTGAAGAGATGAGAGCGAAGGCTCAAGAAGAAGCCGCGCGTATCACCGCTTCAGCACAAGCTGCAATTGAGGCTGAGCGTCAGCAAGCAGTGAACTCACTTCGCAATGAGGTAGGAGCACTTGCCACCGAATTAGCATCAAAGATTGTCGGAGAAGCCTTAGATGACCAGGTCCGTCAATCTCGAATCGTTGATCGATTCCTTTCAGATCTGGAGAAGAGTAAGTAGTCATGACAACAGCACTCGCTGCATTGGGTGGCGCTAGTCGCCAATCATTAGCTGCTGCGCGCTCTGCACTTGATAGCGTCCTCAAGGCGTCGTCAGCTGCGGATGCATCTGCGCTCGCTACTGATCTCTTTGCGGTTGTTGCTGCCCTTGATTCCTCTACTCCACTTCGTCGCGCCATCACAGATGGTTCGCGCGATGCAGCTTCCAAGTCGAAACTGGCAGCTGATCTCTTTGGAAAATCGATCTCGGCTTCTGCACTCAAGCTCGTCTCTGATCTCGCTGCGCTTCGTTGGTCGAGCCCTTCGAATCTCGGTGATGTCCTCGAGCAATTAGCGGTAGAAGCTGAAGCATCAGCTGCTAATTCAGCAAATGAACTTGATCGTCTCGAAGAAGAACTCTTTGCCTTTTCAAGAATCGTTGTAAGCGATGGCGAGCTTCGCCAAGCTTTGAATTCAACGAAGTATTCGAGCGAAGGAAAGAGAGTTCTGGTCGCAAAACTTCTTGGCGCAAAGATCGCTCCATCAACCACGCGCGTTATCGGACATCTCGTTAGCGGACTTCGTGGGAGAAATATTGAAAGCACCATCGCGTTCTATTCGGCGGCAACAGCAGCTCGGAAAGAACGCGCAATTGCATTTGTGCGCTCTGCGGTAGCGCTCACAGATGCACAGAAAGAAAAACTGACAAAGACCTTGTCAGAGAAACTCGGTCAACCCGTTCGTTTGAATGTGGAGATCGATACAACAGTTTTGGGTGGTATCTCCATCCGATTTGCAGATGAATTGATTGACGCCACAATCGTCAGTCGTTTGGCCGACGCGGGCAGAGCGCTCGCAGTATAGGGAGAGAAATCATGGCGGAACTCACGATCCGACCCGACGAGATTCGTGATGCCTTAGCGAACTTCGTTAAGTCATACGATCCAGGTGTCGCGGCTCGCGATGAAATTGGAACCGTTGTCGAAGCAGGCGATGGCATCGCTCGCGTTGAAGGACTTCCTTCAACAATGACAAATGAGTTGCTGAAGTTTGAGAATGGAACGCTCGGTCTCGCACTCAACCTTGATGTGCGCGAAATCGGTGTTGTTATTCTCGGTCAGTTCACCGGAATTGAAGAAGGAACCACAGTTCGTCGTACTGGAGAAATTCTCTCCGTTCCAGTCGGCGATGCCTTCCTTGGAAGAGTTGTTGACGCTCTCGGCCGTCCGATCGACGGCAAGGGCGAAATCAAAGCTGAGGCAACGCGCGCTCTCGAACTTCAAGCGCCATCAGTTGTTCAGCGCCAACCAGTAAAAGAACCACTTGCAACCGGTATCAAAGCTATCGACGCAATGACCGCAATCGGCCGCGGACAGCGTCAGCTCATCATCGGTGACCGTCAGACTGGTAAGACTGCAGTTGCAATCGACACCATCATTAACCAGCGTGATAACTGGAAGAGTGGCGATAAGAAGAAGCAAGTGAAATGTATTTATGTTGCGATTGGTCAGAAAGGTTCAACCATCGCATCTGTAAAGGCAGCTCTTGAAGAAGCTGGCGCGATGGAATACACCACCATCGTTGCAGCTCCTGCATCAGATCCTGCTGGCTTTAAATATCTCGCTCCATACACCGGGTCTGCAATTGGTCAGCACTGGATGTACAACGGCGGACACGTACTCATTGTTTTCGATGATCTCTCAAAGCAAGCAGAGGCTTATCGTTCAGTCTCACTATTGCTACGTCGTCCACCAGGACGTGAAGCGTACCCAGGCGATGTTTTCTATTTACATTCACGTCTGCTTGAGCGCTGCGCAAAACTCTCCGATGATATGGGTGGCGGTTCGATGACAGGACTTCCCATCATTGAAACAAAAGGTAATGACGTCTCAGCCTTCATTCCTACAAACGTTATTTCGATTACTGATGGTCAGTGCTTCCTTGAAACTGATCTCTTCAACTCTGGTGTTCGCCCTGCTATCAACGTCGGTATTTCGGTATCGCGCGTTGGTGGTTCTGCACAGACCAAAGCTATGAAGAAGATCGCCGGACGCCTCCGTCTTGATCTCGCACAGTTCCGCGAACTTGAAGCATTCGCTGCTTTCGGTTCAGATCTTGATGCAGCATCCAAGGCACAACTTGAGCGCGGTGCGCGTCTTGTTGAACTTCTCAAACAGCAGCAATACACCCCATATTCCTTGGAGCGCATGATCGTCTCCATCTGGGCAGGTACAACTGGCCAACTTGATTCAGTTGCAGTCCAAGATATCCGTCGCTTCGAATCAGAGTTCTTGGATTATGTTGCGCGCGAAAATAAGGGAATCTTTGATGTCATTGCAGAGACGAAAGAACTCAACGATGACACTGTCGCCAAGATGACGACTGCCATTAACACCTTCAAGCAGCAATTCGTCTCATCAGTCGCAAAAGCGGTCAATGAGGCTCCTGCTCAAGCAGAAGGTAGCGACGGCACCGAGCAGATTACGAAGTACAAGAAGTAATTCATGGGCGCACAACTCCGCATCTATCGTCGACGCATTCGCTCGGTTAAAGCGACCAAGAAGATTACGCGTGCAATGGAGCTCATCTCCGCATCGCGTATCGTCAAGGCGCAACAACGAGTATCTGCATCGACCCCGTACGCAAATGAGTTAACGCGTGCGGTGAGCGCAGTTGCCACCTTCTCTAATACCAATCATCCGCTCACAACCGAATCAGCTAATCCAAAGCGGGCTGCAGTACTTATCATCACTGCCGATCGCGGTATGGCTGGCGCTTATTCATCGAGCGCTATCAAGGAAGCTGATGGATTGGTGATAACGCTCAAGGCTCGTGGCCTAGAGGTCAATACCTACTTGGTAGGACGCAAAGCAGTGAACTACTTCAAGTTCCGTAACCGCGCCATCAAGAATTCTTGGACTGGCTTCTCTGATAACCCAACCTACGCTCACGCGAAGATGATCTCTGATGAGCTCATTGCATCATTTATTGCAGATGCCCAGGTTGATATCAACGGTGTCGATGAACTACATATCGTTTACACCGAGTTCAAATCAATGATCACTCAGATCGCGATGAATAAGCGGATGCTTCCACTCGAAGTTGTTGAAGCAGATGGTCCAGCACCTGCTGGATTACTACCTATGTATGAATTCGAACCAAATGCTGGAGAAGTTCTCAACGCGCTTCTTCCACGCTATATCGAATCTCGCGTCTATAACGCGCTACTGCAATCGGCAGCGTCCGAGCATGCAGCGCGTCGTCGCGCGATGAAATCAGCAACTGACAATGCTGATGAGTTAATTAAGTCGTTGACCAGACTTGCAAACGCGGCCCGTCAGGCCGAAATTACGCAAGAAATCAGTGAAATCGTGGGCGGCGCAGACGCGCTCGCCTCAGCAAGCGCAGGGAGCGAATGATGACAACTAAGACAGCAACCGGACGCGTAGCACGCGTGATTGGACCGGTCGTTGATATCGAATTCCCATCGGATTCGATGCCTGCGATCTTCAACGCGTTAAACGTCGATGTAACACTCGGTGGTGAGCAACGTAAGCTGACACTTGAAGTCGCCCAACACATTGGCGATAACCTCGTGCGCGCGATTTCGATGCAACCAACTGATGGAATGGTCCGCGGTGTAGAAGTACGTGACACAGGTGCAGCAATCTCTGTTCCAGTCGGAGATGTCACCAAGGGACACGTATTTAATGCCCTCGGTGAATCACTCGATGTTCCAACTTCTTCACTTGATGTGAAAGAACGTTGGCCAATTCACCGCACAGCTCCTGATTTCGATCAACTTGAGTCTAAGACTGAAATGTTTGAGACTGGTATCAAAGTTATCGATCTACTTACTCCATACGTTAAGGGTGGAAAGATCGGTCTCTTCGGTGGTGCAGGTGTTGGTAAGACAGTTCTTATCCAGGAGATGATTTATCGCGTCGCAGAAAACTTCGGTGGTGTTTCAGTATTCGCCGGCGTTGGAGAACGTACTCGCGAAGGTAATGACTTGTTCCTCGAAATGACCGAGACTGGCGTTATCAATAAGACCGCATTGGTCTTCGGACAGATGGATGAGCCACCCGGAACGCGTCTGCGCGTTGCGCTTTCTGCTCTAACAATGGCGGAATACTTCCGCGATGTTCAGAAGCAAGATGTTCTTCTCTTCATCGATAACATCTTCCGTTTCACCCAAGCAGGTTCAGAAGTATCAACTCTTCTTGGCCGTATGCCTTCAGCTGTGGGTTACCAGCCAACTCTTGCTGACGAAATGGGCGTACTTCAGGAGCGAATTACCTCAACTCGTGGTCACTCGATTACATCAATGCAGGCGATTTATGTTCCTGCCGATGACATCACTGACCCAGCTCCACACACAACATTTACCCACTTGGATGCGACAACCGTTTTGTCTCGTCCGATTTCAGAGTTGGGTATCTATCCTGCTGTGGATCCACTTGATTCAACATCGCGCATCCTTGATCCGCGCTATATCGGCGAGAATCACTTCCGCGTAGCAAACCGCGTCAAGCAGATCTTGCAGCGTTACAAGGATCTTCAAGACATCATCGCAATTCTTGGTATCGATGAACTTTCCGAAGAAGATCGCATTCTCGTAGGACGTGCGCGTCGTATCCAGCGCTTCTTGTCACAGAACACCTTCGTCGCGAAGGTGTTCACTGGAATCGATGGATCCTTCGTTCCGCTCAGCGAAACCATTGCAGCATTCGATGCGCTCGCAAATGGCGATTACGACCATATTCCAGAACAGGCATTCTTCATGTGCGGTGGTCTTGATGACGTCGAACGTAAGGCTGCAGAGTTGGCAAAGAGCTAATCAATGTCTGACAAAGTCCTTACCGTCGAATTTGTAACGCCAGAGAAGCGAGTCTGGTCGGGCAAAGCCACCATGGTTTCTGCTCGCACTTTGGAAGGTGATCTCGGAATTCTTCCTGATCACGCTCCGCTTCTTGGCGTACTTGTCGACGGAAAAGTGACGATCAAAGGTGCAGATGGCTCCACTGAGGAGTTCAATGTCAGTGGCGGTTTCTTATCTGTCGCAAACAATCGCGTATCAGTTCTAGGTGAAAGTGCTACGCAGTAAAGTAATTTCTCTTGTCGCGCTGGCGTTATTGTTTAGCGCGAGCGCACCTGCACATGCGCATTTTCCAGTCAGTCTCAACTCTTCTCATAACACCATCTCTAAGAGCCCTGTTCTTATCGATGGAACTATCTCTTTCGCGGTTTATGCAGATTTTACGAAAGCAAAAGAGCAACGACACGTGCGATTTGCGCTTAAATCAGGCGATGAGCTCAACGTGGAATATCTCATCGTTGATGCGGCCCCGACAAATAAATTGAAGAAGTCACAATTGCCGTCAGTTATCGTTACATCACCGTCGGGAAAGAAGATCTCTCTGCCAATTAAAGAGCGAACTCCTTTCTTTGAACCATACGGAAAGAAGAATTATTTCTATCTCGCCCGCCTCTCGCAAAAAGGTGAAGCAGGTATCTACTCACTTTCTGCAACGTCGAGAGCGCGATCATCAATTGTCCTTGCGATTGGACGAACTGAGACACGTGGTGAATTCCTCACGGTAGGTTCAACCCAAGGTCAGTGCCCAGTCACCCTCAAAGCTGAAGAGGAAATCAGTGAATCTCGAGCTCTACAGCTCATCGGAATGAAAGAAAGTGGTGCAGAAGTTTGTGCAGCGGCAAATAGATGGCTTTATCGGGTAGGGGAGCGAGATGGTGAACCCTTTGCGGTCACCATGGATTACCGCCCTAACCGGGTAACGGTGTCAGTCCGCTCTGGAACTATCTCGGCTGTAACAGTTGGTTAGAGCCAAGGAGTGTCATGTTCGAAAAGTATCTCGAGCGTATTAATGGAATTGCAGAATTTCTCGCTCGGACGCCCCACCCAGATCAAGTAGTTGATTTTCTCACTGGCAATATCTCGCCCATCGATGAGGTCTCAGTCTCGTTTCGCGGAGTAGTTGATCCCGATGGCACCATCCGGTGTGAAAACATCCAAGGTTTTAGCAAGAAAGAAGTTATCACCACAACAAGTTTCCATCTCTCAGAAAATCGTCCCATCAGTGTTGCAGCGCGAACCCAGAAGATAACTTGGGCATATTCAACAACTGTAAAAGATGAATTTCCGGATTTCTTCCACTTCGATAAATTCACACCGTGGCAGTCCATGGTTGTCATCCCCGTAGGTTTGATCCGCGTCTATGGATTTAGTTTTCCCACCGATCATCGAAATCGAGAGGGAATCAATTCTTATATTGATGCGATCTCATCTCTGCTGAAGGTCTATGAGAGCGCCTGGGATTTGAGAAGCACAGTTGGGGCACGTAGCTATATCGAAGAGAGTGAACTACAACCGCTCTCGGAACGTCAAACGAGAATTCTCGATTATCTGAAAGATGGGAAAACGAATAAAGAGATTGCGGATCTGATTGATTACAGTGAATCCTTAGTTCGTCATGAAACGATGATCATTTATAAGAAGTTGAGAGTCGAAGGTCGCCACCAACTTCGCGAGAGAGTGTAAGTTCTAATCAACTCTCGTTACATCTGCGCCTAGTCCACGAAGTTGCTCTGCAAAATTCGGGTAGCCACGATCAACGTGATATGCACCTTCCACAAATGTGACTCCATCGCTCACAAGTCCAGCAAGGACAAGTCCTGCACCAGCGCGAATATCGGAGGCCATCACGGGAGCCGATGAGAGTTGAGGAATGCCGCTTATTGAAGCGTGATGACCATCGACTCGAATCTTTGCACCGAGACGTAGAAGTTCATTGACAAACATAAATCGCCCCTCAAAGACATTCTCGGTGACAAGAGCATCACCTTCGGCGATTGAATTGAGAGTGATCACAAAAGGCTGCAGATCAGTAGGAAAACCGGGGTAGGGAAGGGTTGCGACATCGACCGCACTGGGCCTGCGATCCATTTTCACTCTAATTCCATCTGGAATAGAGGTAATAACAGCTCCAGCCGAAACTAATTTCTCCAGTGGCAACTCGAGATCTTCAGCGCGGGCGCCGTGAATTGAGATATCACCACGTGTCATGGCCGCTGCAAATGCCCATGTACCCGTCACGATGCGATCGGGGATCGCGGTGTGCTCGGCGGGTTTTAGTGAGCTAACTCCACGAATTGTGATGGTGGGCGTTCCAAGTCCTTCAATATCTGCGCCCATAGCAATCAGGAAATTTCCAATATCAACAATGTCGGGCTCACGGGCTGCGTTATCAAGAATTGTTTTGCCATCTGCAAGCACAGCAGCAGTCATGATGTTCTCCGTTGCGCCAACGCTTGGAAATTCCAATTCGATAGTGGCGCCCTTTAATCCATGTGGAGCTGAGGCAATGATGTAACCATGTTCACTATGCGCTTCTGCGCCGAGTGCAACAAGGCCTTTGGTATGAAAATCCAATCCTCGTGAGCCAATCGCATCGCCACCGGGAAGTGCAACTTCTGCTCTCTTCATGCGCGCAACGAGAGGTCCAAGAACATTGATTGATGCTCGTAATTTTCGTACCAATTCATATTCGGCGCGGTGGCCAGGATTATCAGGAACATCAATAGAGATACTTTGATTTTTAATGTCGCGCAATATGGTGCAACCGAGCCGCTCGAGAAGTTCAGCCATCATCGCAACATCGGCGATATCAGGAACATTGTGGATCGTTGATTTTCCAGGAGCTAGAAGAGTGACCGCCATTAATTTCAGGACTGAATTCTTTGCACCTTGAATGGTGACATCACCACGGAGCGAAGTTCCGCCGACGACTCTAAAACGATCAAGAGAATGGAGCTCTGCCATAAGCGTTTCTCGATCCTTTCGTGCTCGTCGGTGTAATGCGGAGGGCTACCTTAATTGGCTACCTTAATTGGCTACATGGTAACGACTCCAATAGGCTCACCCCATGGTAAATCTGACTCGAATTTATACAAAAACTGGTGATGATGGAACGACATCGCTAGGAGATATGAGTCGAACCTCCAAGAATGACCCGCGCCTTGAGGCATACGCCACTGTCGATGAAGCTAATTCGTATATCGGCGTAGTGCTTGCCATCCCAAATCTTCATGACGATATCCGCAAGTTATTGGTCCGCGTTCAGAATGATCTCTTTGATGTTGGTGCGGATTTATGTACTCCGGTTGTTGATGCTCCTGCTCACGAACCGCTTCGAGTATTGGAATCACAAGTTTCATACCTAGAAGAACAGATTGACCATTACAACGCAAGTCTTGCTCCATTGAAATCATTTGTTCTTCCATCAGGCACTCCAGCGGCAGCGCATCTCCATGTAGCGCGCACCGTTGTGCGTCGCGCAGAACGTCGTACCTGGCAAGCTATTCATGCTTTTGGAGAAGGCGTAAATAAGTTAACGGCAAAGTATCTGAATCGTCTTTCAGATCTACTTTTCGTCTTAGCGCGCTTTGAGAATCGTGAACTTGGCGACCAACTCTGGGTCCCAGGGAAAAATCGCTAACTTACTTTCTTACGTTTCTATTTAGTTCGCAAAACCGCAGCGGCCGCCTTCACTTCATTAGGAAAGACCAAGATCCTTGGACCTTGTTTTGTCTGAGTCAAAGTGGCTTTTATTCCATGCTCTTGTAGTTTCTGTTTGAGCATCTCACCTTCAATGAAATTACCGGGGGCTGCTACTACTTCCAATATGCCATATTCATCTTCATTGCCAACTCTCCGTGGCCGTTCAACAACTGATTGGCCACGAGAAAAGGCCCAGCGCAGAAGAATGATGAGAACTCCAAGGACGGCAAAGCCAGCAAAAGAAGTAAGAAATAGCTCGTTATTTATTCCACCAAGCATCGTTAGTTGCTCGCAATCGGTGAAGGAGTAGCTAGGGGCGTATAGATATTGCCTTTTTTAGGTTCATCACTAGCGCTGCGATGACAGACGACTTTTATCTGACTCAAATACACTTCTGGTAATAACTCCTCGGATGAAACAAGAAAGATAGTTGTTTGCGCCTTCTTTGCACTGCCTTTTGAGTATGTGGTGAGTGAACCAAGTTTTTCGGGGTTCGGATCTTCAATCTTGGTGCGGAAGACTTGTGAATTGACTTCCCACCATGCGCAACCCGTCTCAGCTGCTGCAATGACAGCCCCACAAGCAAACTCCTCACAATTTTTTACGATGGATTGCAAGGTGCGTTTTGCAGAGAGCAGTCCAATCAATTCTTTTCTAGTAGGGACTTTGGCATAAACGCCATCCTTGCCTTTAAATCCTGTGGGAGGCCATTTAGGTGAGGGAGATGGAATTGGCTTGGCAGTCTTCTTTGCAACAACTTTTACTTCTGTAGCGCTTGCAGATGGGAGTGAGGAAAGAACGAGAGCAAATGTCACGATAGAAATCGAAATGACCTTCGAGAACATGTGCGCAATCTTGCCGTAAGTAGGGGAGAATATCCCTGTGAGTCCGCGGAGAAATAAGCCCAAGAAACGTAATGGGCGTAACGCTGCCAAGCCCGAAGAGCGTGATTTAGCGGCTTCCCATGAAACTATTGAAGAACATCACGAAGGTATTTATATGGTTCGGCGGATTACCGGTTCGAGCTCGACAAAACCATATCGATGTCCAGGCTGTGATCAACTCATTCCCATGGCGACCCCGCACACTGTGGCCTGGATAGAACATGATGTGGAATCACGGCGCCACTGGCATACAGCATGTTGGAATAAGAGAGATACCCGTAAACCTAAAATTGAACGAACGCGGAACGCTCCGCGCTACTGATATCTAACGCCTGCGACGGCGATGGAGCAGATTAACTAAGCGAATGATCGTCTTGTCTGCAAAGCCAGTGCGCTGGAACGTTGTGAATTGGAGCGGAATATTGAAGCGAGTTTTTACAACGGTGCGCGGATAGGTAAATTCTAAGAGTCCTTCTGCGCCATGGATTCGTCCATAACCACTGTCTTTTACGCCACCAAATGGAACTGATCCGATAGCGGCAAAAGAGAATGCGGAGTTAATCGAAACCATGCCGCACTTCAGCAGAGATGCAATTTTCTTACCATTTCGCTTCGACCATACAGCTGCGCCAAGTCCATAGGAGGTGTTGTTTGCAAGGTCGACCGCTTCATCCATGTTGCGGACAGTATTAATGACAAGTGTCGGGCCAAAAGTCTCTTCTGTCATGGCCTTGGAATCCTCGGGAACATTGCGAAGGATGACTGGTTCTACATAACCGCCCTTCACTGCATTCTTATCTCCAATGAGAAACTCTCCACCACGCTTCACCGCATCATCGATATGGGACTTAATAATCTTTAATTGAGAAGGCATTGTGGCGGGGCCGTAGTTAGCACCATCTTCGAAACCTGGTTTGAGTTGTGAAGCCATCTCAACAATCGTGCGCGTGAATTGATCTGCAACGTCCTGGTGAACATAAACGCGTTCTGCGCCAATGCATGATTGCCCGGCATTGGCCATGGCATGCCACAAGGTTACTTCTGCAGCTTTCTTGATATCAGCATCACGATCAATAAGAACTGGATCTTTTCCACCGCACTCCAGAACTACTGGAGTCATTCGCTCTGCACAGGTAGCGGCAACTTTCTTCGCAGTACGTGTGGAGCCGGTGAAGGAAATTTTCCCAACCTTGCTCTCAGTAAGTGCTATCCCTGTTTCAGGAGTTCCTGTGACGACGGTAAAAATGTCAGAGAATGGAGCAACGCGCTTAAAAGTTTCGCCAAGCCAAGCACCAATCGCAGGGGTGTATTCACTCGGTTTGAATACCACGGTATTTCCAGCAGCGAGTGCGTAAGCGATAGAGCCCACAGGAGTAAACATCGGATAATTCCAAGGACCAATAATTCCAACCACTCCATACGGCACGCGCTGAACTTGTGAGGTCATATTGAACATCAGAAGTCCTGATGGTCGATTCTGAGGGCTAAGAACTTTTGGAGCAAACTTTGCGGCCCAGGAGATATGTTCGATAGATATTGCAACTTCAAGTTTGGCATCGCTGAGTGGCTTTCCAGTCTCGCGATGAATGAGATCAGCAGCGTTATCAATCTCGCGTGTAAGTAGAGATGCCCAATCTCTCAAGACAGTAAGGCGTTTACGAAAACTAAGGTTGGCCCACCGTTCTGATACCGATTGTGCGCGGGCAACAATCTCATTTACTTCTTTGGCGGTAGTGACAGGAAAAATGCCAACAACCTCGCCAGTTGCGGGGTTGAGTGATTCAAAAGTTTTCAGCGCCGTAGTTTTCATGGTCAATGACTAAACTTACAGGTATGGCAGAGTTGATTCGACCCAGCACAGTTCTGCCGGCGCAGCGTTCTCCAATCTCCTTCCTCACTTCCGATGGCCTGCGACTTATAGGGGAAGTGGCAGCTCCCGAGAGTGGCGACCGATCTGTGGGCTTATTGTGTCTACATCCGCTCCCGACTCATGGCGGCATGATGGATAGTCACATTTATAAGAAAGCAGCTAATCGCTTGCCATCGATGGCCGGAATCACGGTGATCCGCTTTAACACTCGCGGTACTGAGAGCGAGCAAGGTAAGAGCGAGGGTGAATTTGGTGGAGGAGTAAGCGAAAAAGAAGATGTCGTTGCTGCGATTAACTACTGCTTTGATGTGGTGGGAGTAAAGAAACTCTGGGTCACAGGCTGGTCTTTCGGTACTGATTTAGCGCTCAAATATGCGCAAGACCCACGAGTTGAGGGTTTGATTCTTTTATCTCCTCCGCTGCGATTTTCTCAACCGAGCGATCTGGAATTCTGGGCCGCTGATGGTCGAGAGATAGTTGCACTCATCCCTGAATTTGATGATTATCTACAACCTGATGCTGCTCGACAGAAATTTTCGCCAATCCCGCAGATCAAACTTATAGAGGTACAAGATGGTAAACATTTATGGGTCGGGGAACCTTTTGTCTATCGCGTCTTATCTGAAATCGTTAAGGTTGTAAATCCATCTCAACTTCCACTACCCGTGGAATATTAGAAAGAACTACTCAAGTAAAAGAAATTAAGCGTTGTCTGTCTTGGGAAAAACCACTTCATCCATAATCAACAATATTGCAGCAGCGATGGGAACTGCGAGCACACCACCAACAAGTCCGAGTAGAGAAGTTCCTAATAGAGCCGCAACAATCGTGACGAGCCCTGGAATAGATAGTGAGCGTTTCATGATGCGTGGAGTTATGACGTAATTTTCAATCTGAACATAGAGCGTGTAAAGCACGAGAGCTAAGAGAGCTTTTGTGGGTGATTGAGTGAGAGCCACCAAGATGACGATGCTTGCGCCAATGAAATGTCCCACGAGTGGGATAAGCGCGACGAAGAGAATCACCATACCGAGCGCTGCCGCGTAAGGAAGCTCAAGTCCTAGAGATAAGAAGAAAACGAATGTTGCAGCGAGGGCTGCGATTAAAACCTGACTTCCCACGAAAGCTCCGACGCGAGAGATGATGGCATCACCAATTTTGGAGACGCGCTCACGGCGTGAGGCAGGCGCTAAGCGATAGAAAATTCGTGTGACAGAGGGGAGTGATGAGAGAAAGTAAAGAGTTAAAACCAAGACCGTGAGCGTTGAAAATGCTCCAGAGAGAACAGTTCTACCAACTCCAACTACTCCGCCAAATGCGCCAGTGAGAAGTTTTCCATCTGAAACCCAGCTCTGAAACTTACTTTGCAAGGTATCGATGACGCCATATTGCGTGTTGAGTTCGGCAATAGTTCGATTATTTTTCAGCGAATCAATGAGTTGGGGAGCGCCATCGATTAATTCATTTGCTTGGGAAAAGACTGGCGGAATAACGACGAGTGCAAAGAGCACAATCACAACGAGCGCAGTTGCAACGACAATCGAGACAGCAGCTCCACGTTTCATCTTCCGTGATTGCAGACTTTCAACCGCAGGGTTGAGTCCCATTGCCAAGAAGAGAGAGATGATGATCAGGACAAATACTTGGCTGGCAGATTGCAATGCGCGCAGAAATGTGATGGCGACGAGAGCTCCAGATGCGGCGAGAAAACCGAAATAGAACGGGTGTTGCGTGTTAAGTGGAGCACCTTTCTTCCCAAAGTCCTCTGTTGCTTTCGTTTGAGGTGAATTTGGTGTGACTTTTCTCAAAACTCGTTTAATTCGCGCCATGTCTCAAGTGTAAAGCCTGAAAGAATGTAGCAGTGGCAACCCAGAACGCGCACTTACGAATAACTGGTCTAGGCGAAGAGATTTCAGCTCTCGCCAATCTGCCATGGGAGAAACCACTCGAAGAGTGGCCCGAAGATCCTTCGTTAACTGCCCAACGCGGTATATCCCGACATGTTGTGAGATTGGTGAGATCAACTCCAGATCCAGATAGCGAAATTTACGCAGTAAAAGAGACGGTCGAAGAGTTTGCCAAGCGCGAGTATGAAGCGCTTCGTGAGTTAGGTCTGAGAGGCGCTCCTTCGGTCTCACAAATTGCAATTGTTAATGGACGCAAAACGCCAAGCGGCGAAGAACTTCCCTGCGCGATAGTCACACGTTTTCTTCCTTACTCACTTCCATATCGCGTTGTTCTAAGTGGCGATGTAACGCAACACGAAATAACCAATATGGCTAACGCACTTGCATATCTCTTGGTGCGCTTACATCTTCTCGGTTTTTGGTGGGGTGATTGTTCGCTCTCTAATACTCTTTTCAGACGTGATGCTGATGCCTTTGCTGCATATCTTGTGGATGCCGAAACAGGAGAGTTCCAGAAGACATTGAGCGCAGGTCAGCGTGAACATGATCTTGATCTTGCGCGTTTTAATGTTGCCGCAGAGTTGGAAGATCTCAAGTTAGCTGGCGTTCTATTTCCTGCGATGGATCCCATTCGCGCAAGCGAATCGGTCATAACGCGATATCGCAAAATTTGGAAGGCGCTGAGTGAACCGCAAATCCTTCCTGCTAATGATCGCCATGCAGTCGAACGTGCTATGCGCTCACTGCAAGATATTGGATTCGCTGTTGAAGAAGTGGATCTGCAGCTCGCTGGAGATCAATCAACGCTTACATTCACTCCAAAATTAGTTGCTCCGAATTATCACTCTCAGCGATTAAAAGATCTCATGGGACTAGAAACTGAAGAGTTTCAAGCGAAGAGAATTCTTGCTTCCTTCGATCGATTCCGCTCTCGTGAGATTGCAAGGACTCCTGACCTCACTGAATCGGCACAGAGATGGCTCGATGAAGTCTTCTACAAAGTTGTGAACACTGTTCCCAAGGAGTTAGAAGGGCGAGTCGAAGATGCCCAGCTCTTTCATGAAGTACTCGAACATCGATGGTATTTGGGCGAGAAAGCCGGTAGCGATCTTGGCCTGGAATACGCGACAAAGGACTATATCTCCACAGTGCTTCCGTTACGAATGGATTCTGGTGCTCCTACTGTTTGAGAGAATCGCGCCATGACAATCCCGCCGCTGCCACAGAACATGGGGCGAGCCTTTGATTTGAGTTCACTTACCAAGCCCAAGGTTGCAGAGTCTGAGATCTCATCTGCGCCAGAAGCAACGGTCGAAAATCTGATGAACGATTATGTTGCTCGTTCAAAGGAAAAACCCATTGTGCTCTTGGCTTACTCACCACGCAGTAAAGCATCTATGGAGCTACGTGATCTCATGGCCGAGATGGCTAAGCGCGATAACTTCACATGGATTTTTGGCGCAATCAACGCAGATTCACAACCACAACTCGTGCAAGCTCTTCAGATTCAATCAGTTCCTTATGCAATCGCATTTATTGATGAACAACCACTTGCGCTCTTTGACAAGGTCTATCCGCAAGAGCAGATAGCACTTGTTATTACCAAACTCTTTGAAGTTGCAAAGGAGCGCGGGCTTAAAGTTGAAATCCCTGAAGTCAAAGAGGTTCCCATGGAACCGGAAGAAGTTGCTGCGCTCAGCGCGCTCGAAAGTGGTGATTACTCAGGTGCTGCAATGGCATATCGCAATTGGTTACAACGTAAACCCGATGAGCAACTTGCCAAGATTGGACTTGCACAATGTGAATTGATGATCCGAATTGAGGCGCTTAACCCAGAGCTGACCATCACAGATGCCAACGCAAATCCCACCATGATTGAAAAGCAATTGATGGCTGCAGATATCGAGATTGCTCAAGGCGCCCCTAAGAGAGCTTTTGAGCGACTCATCACATTTGTTAGAAACTCTGCGGGAGAAGATAAGAAGCGGGCGAAGGACCATCTATTGTTACTCTTCCAATTAGTTGATCCATCCGATCCCGATTTGATTCGGGCCCGAAACGAGTTAGCGAGCGCTCTCTTTTGAATAAGCCACTAGACCGCGCAGAACGTCGCGATTTACAGGCCATTTTCTTCCTCTTCGGCCTAGGCATCATGTGCTTGGCTCCGCGCTTGCCGGATATCAAGGCAAATCTCGATGTCTCAACGACGTACTTCGGATTCTTGATGAGCTCAGGATCAATCGGTGCGTTATCTGCTCAATTAGTAATCGGACATATTGTCCATCGCCTTGGCGTATACAAAGTCCTGATCTACAGCTCCACAGCTACCTACATCACCCTGGGAATCTTAATTGAACTCCATAATCCAGAGATCTATATGGTGGTGAATATTCTCTGCGGATTTGCATGGGCCTCCTATCACATCGCAATCAATGCTCAAGCACTTCATCGTCAAGCAGAGAGTGGAGTTCAAATCATTCCGATGCTCCATGGACTGTGGAGTGCTGGCGCGGTTGCCACTGCATTCATTGCTTTACTTATCTCATCTTCAGTCTCACTTAACTGGCACATCTACCCGCTGATTTTCACAGTTTATTTATTAAAGCTCCGTTCCATTAAGCGCTTGCGTCCAGTATTTCTCGGTGGAAATGAAGTTACTGAGGCTGATGAAATATTTACCTTCCGCAAAATCCTTTCATCGTTCAGTATTGATTGGGTAGTGAGCCTTGGGTTCCTCTGTGCGCTGATGCTTGAAGTATCAGTGGGTGACTGGGCCACAATCATGGCGCGCCAAGAATTTAATGTATCTAAATCCCTTGCTGTTGTGCCGTACTTCTTATTTATGACAGCCATGATTATTGGACGTCTAAACTACAACCGCATTAAAGGTGACCGAAGTGATAAGGAAATGGTTCAACCTTTTGTAGTCCTTGGCGGAACTATCTTCTTAGTTTCACTGGGATTAAGTATGCAACTCAAGGAAACTAATCTTTCTTTGGGCTTTGCAGTATTTTGTCTTGGTTTCCTTCTTACTGGCTTTGGAATATCTTTTGTTGGACCACTCTTCTTTGGCTATGCCAGCGCACGATCAGATAAGCCCGGAGGCGTCGCAGTTGCCGAACTTGGAGCAATGAATCAAGTGCTCACATTTATCGGTAGAGGCGTAATTTCAGTGGTTGCTGGAGCAACGACGTTACCGATTGCTATGACCATCCCAGGTGTGATGTTGATACTGGTAGCTTTCTTTGTCGCGGCAGCAAGCCAGCCTCGAAAGCAGTAAGCGAGGAGCTTTACTCGACTTTTAGCCAGACCGTGGCAAGTGGTGGCAACTTCATCACGATTGAGAATGGTTGGCCGCGATGTTCTTCCTTCAGCAGCTGTAGAGACGAATTAGTCACTCCAGATCCACCATAACGTGGGTCATCGGTATTAAGAATTTCGTGCCACTGTCCATTCGCGGGTATTGGTAAGCGATAGTGCTCATGTGGCACAGGAGAGAAGTTTGTGACTGAAATTAAGCAAGATCCATCCTCGGCCCATCGCGCAAATGCGAGAGTATTGCCAGCACCATCATCACCAATAAGCCATTGAAATCCATCTGTCATAACATCTATCTGCCAGAGAGCGGGATTATTGCGGTAACCGCTATTGATATCAGCAATGAGTTTTTGCACACCGCTATG
>Ga0208465_1000032_pt1 | contig 52610 bp, 45 predicted proteins | sample LakMenEpi31Aug10_FD_150749 | JGI IMG/M metagenome (GOLD analysis project Ga0208465, IMG submission 150749) | Freshwater microbial communities from Lake Mendota, WI - 31AUG2010 deep hole epilimnion (SPAdes) | ecosystem: Environmental > Aquatic > Freshwater > Lake > Epilimnion/Euphotic zone ...
AAACCTAACCAGGACGAAAAGACTCCGACCGTAGTGCACTGGAATCGCTAGTGCTCCCGATCTTTGAGCCAGGATTTACCTGGACCTGGGCTAAGTCAATAATTTTTGATCATCAACCCATCGAAAATCCGATGAGCCATTTCTAATTTTGAACAGGCTGGTATGGTTAAAGTCTGACCATCGCGATAGAGCAAAACTGCCTCATTGAAATCGCTGCCAAAGCCCGTGTTGGGCTGATCAATGGGGTTGGTCACAATCCCATCTAAGCCCTTGCGATGTAACTTCTCCAGGGCTGGCTTGAGAATCTCGCCGGTTTGGGCAGCAAAGCCAATCAAAATTTGGTGAGACAGACGGCGTTGTGCCAGGTCAGCCACAATATCAACAACGGGCTCCAGGGGCAAGGGGGAGGGAATGTCTTGCTTAGCCAGTTTGGTAGCAAACTGGACTTGGGGTCTGACATCCGCTACCGCTGCCGCCATGATGATCCAGTCGGCCTGGGGCTGGTGGGTGATTAGGGCTTGGTGCATAGCCGCAGCACTGGTGACCCCAACCGACTGCATGCCACCCAACCGGTTTGTTAGGGTACTGTCCATCGGACCGTGGACCAGGGTGACCCTAGCTCCGCGATGATGGGCGGCCAGGGCCAGGGCAACAGCCATTTTACCCGTGGCAGGGTTACCGATAAAGCGTACTGGGTCCAAATACTCCTGGGTTCCACCCCCACTAATCAGCACCGATTTACCCTTGAGATCCCATCGACCCTGGGTATGGAGTAAGGAGTTGAGGTAGGGCAGAATATCCTCCGGTTCAGCCATGCGGCCTGTTCCCCGGCGATCGCAGGCCAATACCCCCTCCCCAGGCCCAATACTGTGATAACGAGGGTCCTGTAGGAGAGTCTGCCAGTTTCGCTGCACCACTGGCTGTTGCCACATATCGGTGTTCATAGCAGGGGCCAGCAGAACTGGACAGGTAGAAGCCAGCACGGTATTGGTCAGCAGATTATCGGCTAAACCATGGACTAACTTAGCCAGAGAATGGGCACTGAGGGGAGCAATCAACAACACCTCCGCCCATTCCCCCAACTCAATGTGGAGGGGGCGCCCCTGGCTAGCCTGCCAAAAATCCTGATCGATATAGGCTCGCTGGCGCGATAGACAGGCGACGGTCAGGGGCGTGATGAAGTTCTGGGCGGAGGCGGTAAGGACTCCCCGCACCTGAGTACCTGTCTTAGCCAGGTCAGAAATAACTGTTCCCACCTTGTAGGCGGCAATGCCACCGGTAATGCCAATTAAGATCCGACCTGGCTCAGACAACTTTGCCTCACTCCTGCTAAGCTGAACCCTTACCTATTTTAGGTGGACTTGTCCCTTGACTTCAGTTCGCCATCCAGGATAGTTGCTCCAATCTTAGTATTTTGATCCCCTGTTCAGCGATCGTTTTTCCATACCTCTTAACACGAGATCTAAAATTAACCGATCAACTTTGTCCTGAGGGTTATGGTCAAAGCTATACCTTAGATAAGACTAACTCACCTTTCCCAGGAAATTGCCCATGAGTAACTTCAATGCTGAACTCACTAACCGTGACTACGAGGTTAAAATTGACCAATATTTCAGCCGCGGCTGGGAGATCTTTAAAGAGTACCCCTGGGGCTTTATCCTCTTCACCCTCCTCTATTTAGTTATTGTTGGGCTCCTCTCCGTTCTCTTACCCAGCCCCCTGGGGGCGAGACCGGGGGATGGAGAGTCCTTCGGTGGCGCCAATATTGTGGCCAACATCCTTAGCCCCATCCTGGGGGTGGGCTACTACTGTGTGGCCCTGCAAATTGCCCGCCGTCGCCCCAAAAGCTTTTCAGACTTCTTTGGTGGATTTAATAAGTTTGTGCCGGTGTTTCTTACTGCGCTGGTATCGGGTCTATTGATTGGTTTGGGATCGGTTCTGCTGGTCCTACCGGGGATTTACCTGGCGGTCTCCTACCTGTTTGCCCAACTCTTTGTGGTTGACAAAAACCTGGGCTTCTGGTCAGCCATGGAAACCAGCCGCCGCCTGATCACTAAAAAGTGGTTTTCTTTCTTTGGGCTAGGTCTATTAATGTTCTTGCTTATCCTGGCGGGGCTCTTATGCTTTGGGGTTGGTGTTTTGGCTACCATTCCCTTAGGTAGTTGCGTGTTAACGGCTGCCTACGAAGATATTGTAGGCCTCAATTCCGTGGCGGGACAGGGTTAGGCGTCTATGATGCTTAACTCTGGCGCCCGCACCCCCCCGGGCAAGGTCTATCTGGTGGGGGCGGGGCCCGGGGATCCGGGGTTATTTACCCTGAAGGGTAAAACCCTCTTACAATGCGCCGATGTGGTGATTCACGATGCCCTGGTCAGCCCCCCCATCCTGGCCATGATCAACCCCCAGGCCGAGGTGATCAATGCTGGCAAACGACGGGGTCGCCACTCCATGGAGCAGACGGAGATCAGTCAACTGATCCTTGAGAAAGCCCACAATCACAGTCTAGTGGTGCGTCTCAAGGGAGGTGATCCCTTTATCTTTGGTCGGGGAGGGGAGGAAATGGCAGCCCTGGTGGAAGCTGGAATTGAGGTGGAAGTGGTACCTGGCATTACCGCCGGAGTAGCGGCGCCCGCCTATGCCGGCATCCCCCTCACCCACCGGGATCAAAGCTCCAGTGTGGCCTTCGTTACGGGCCATGAGGCGGTTGATAAGTACCGCCCCCGGGTTAACTGGCAGGCCCTGGCCCAGGGGGCGGAAACCCTGGTGGTGTACATGGGGTTACATAATCTAGCCAGCATTACCCTGGAGCTACTGGCGGCGGGGCTTAGCCCTGAAACACCGGTGGCCTTAATTCGCTGGGGTACCCATCCCCAGCAGCAAACCCTGATGGGCCAGTTGGGAACCATTGGGGCTGAGGCTGAAGCCTTGGGGTTCGAGCCCCCCGCCGTTGCGGTAATTGGTGAAGTCGTAGCTTGGCATAGGGTTTTGCCCCACTGCTCCCCCCCGGGTTAGGGACTGGTTTGCTCCACCAACCCCAGCTGTTGACTGGTGGGGCGGTTAACGGCTTGGGTAGCAATGGTTTGTTCTAGAACCTGTAGAGCCCGTAGGTACTGGGTATCAGCTTCAGTTCCCAGACGGGAGGGGTTAGCGAATAACTCACTACGCTGGCGATCGCTAATCTCCACTGCCACATCGGGGGTAATTCCCCGGCGACTAATATCGGTGCCATTGGGGGTGTAATAGTGGGCCACGGTTACCGTTAGACCGGATCCATCCGCTAAGCCATGGAGTGACTGCACCAAAGCCTTACCGAAGGTGGGAGTGCCCACCACCATAGCCCGGTTGTTATCGCGCAGAGCCCCGGTCAAAATTTCACTGGAACTGGCGGATCGGCGGTCCACCAGCACCGTTAGGGGCAACTGGGTGAGAGCAGTGCGGTTGGCGGAAATGGCTTCATCGGTACCCTTGCGGTCTTGGGTACGGACGATGGGTCCATGTTGTAACCACATACGGCCAATGTCAATGCTAGCCATCAACAGGCCACCAGGGTTGCCCCGCAGGTCCAGAACAAACCCCTCCACCCCCTGGCTAGTTAAACTACGAATAGCTGATTCCATTTGGTGGGCTGCCTGGGCATTAAACTCGATCAGACGAATGTAACCAATGGAATGAGATCCGAGCTGTTTAAGGGCATATTCGACGGTGGGTACCTCTTCTCGGCTGCGGGTGAGGATCAGACTACGGAATGGCCCGCTACGGCGGGCAACGGTCAGGGTAACTTGGGAATCCGCTGCTCCCCGCAACCGTTGCAGAATGGCATCGGCGGTCAGGCGTTCCGTACTCTGACCATCAATCAACAAAATCCGATCGCCCACCGCAATGCCCACCGCCGCTGCGGGTGATCCGACCATCACCTCACTGACCACCACTTCCCGAATCTGGTCATCGTACTGTAACCGTACGCCAATTCCCGACACTTCACCGGAGGTTTGATCGGTTAAATCGCTATACTCGGCGGGGGAAAGAAAGCGCGTGTAGGGATCATTGAGCTGGCGTAGGGCGCTACGCAGTGCACTATAGGCAGCTTCCTGGGAGCTGTACTCCCGGCCCAGAAGTTGCTGACGGGTTACCTGCCAATCAACCTGGTTAAACTCACCATCCACATACTCACGGTGGATAATCTGCCAGGCTTCGTCTAGCACCGCCTTAGGGCTATCTTCGAACTGAATCGCTCCGGTTGCCGCCCAGGTCGATGGGCTATCCGGAGAACCGAGGAGGGCGAGGGGGGCAGTCAAGACAAGGCCGAGGCGAGCGAAGGAAGCGGGCGAAATGACCGGCATGGCAGGGGGGCCTGAAGCGATGGAGGAAACTATCTGTATTGTGGCGGATGAGTCAGGAATTTGACCAGATCAGGAGTAAGAGTTTTCAATGAATTTTGGTCGCGGGGAGGGGGGATCGGACATACAGCGGAATCAACCGCAGGCTCTGGAGCAGCCAGCCCAGATCCGCTGCTTAAGAATTCTTAACTGGGTTGGCCTAGGGTTAGGATTGGGACTAGCGATCGCCGCAAAACTAGCGGTGTCAGCCAGGGCTGACGCCCCATTCTCGATCCCCGTCATTGATCCGGGAGGCGATCCCTCGGTGAAAGCCTACGACCTGGGGCCAATATCCCTCGATCAGCAGGAGGAGTCGGGGGTCCCCTCCACCATACCAGTGACCTTGACCGGCCTGCTGGGTCTGCCCCCCGGGACAGACCCAGTTCCCCTGGTGGTGCTACTCCATGGTCGTCATCGTGGATGCCATTTTGCAGCCCCAGCCCCTAGCCAGTGGCCCTGCCCGGTTGGCCAGGAAACTCGCTTTGACCAAGGCCTGGCCTATCTGACTGACGGCCTCACCAGGGCTGGCCTAGCGGTGTTGGTGCCCAATCTCAATGGCGCCTTCACCGATACCCACGGGGCCGGGCCAGAAAACCGTAACCGACTGGCGGACCAACGCGGTCAACAATTAATCGACGCCCACCTGAAGCGACTGGCGATCGCCAGCCACGGTGGCCCCAACCCCTTTAGTCAACCCCTAAATGGCCGGTTGAATTGGCATCAGCTGGCCTTAGTGGGCCATTCCATGGGGGGCGGGGCCGCCGCCCTCAGCGCCCTCAACCGCCAGGACCAAACTAGCCCGAAACAGATTCAGCAGGGGTTAGGCGCAGTGGCAGCCCTGGTCTTAGTCAGCCCCACCCGTAGCCATCCCCTGGGGGACTATCCCCAAGCCTACCAGCTAGCGGATGTACCCACCGTGGTGATGCTGGGAGGCTGCGATCGCGACATTCTGGACTACAGCAGTCTCTATTACCTGGAAACCGCCTACCGGGATCAATTTCGCCGCACCCCCGTGTTGGGGCTGATGCTATTGGGCGCCAACCATAATTTCTTCAATACCGCCATCGACTACGATGATTACTATCGCTGGCCCAACCATGCCAGCCTCTGCGATCCCCAACGATCAGACCAACGGTTATCGCGGGTCATACAGGAACAGTGGTTACAGCATTTTCTGGTGGAATTTTTAACTATGGTGTTGCCCGACCAGGGTAGCTCAGGCCGGTCTGGCCTGGGTCTAGCGCCGGATCGACCTGCCCCCGATCGAATTTACGACCAACCGGTACTGACTAACCTGGTATGGCCCAGTCGGCGTCGTTACACCCTATTCAGGGCCGGAGACGAGGCCTCTGTCTACCAGCCCAGCCCCAATCTACAGGTGATCCCCTGCGGAGCTTTTCGCCCCTGTGACGGAAGGGAGAGATCGCCCGCCTTTCCCACAGTGCTGCGCCTGCGCTGGCGGCAATCCGACCAGGAGCTGGTATTTCCCTTGCCCCCCAAAGACTTCAGGGATTTTAGTAGCCTTCAATTGCGCCTGGCGGGAGTAGAGGAGCTGCCCCCCAGTTCCACGTCGGCACCCCTAGGGATCGTGCTGCGCGATCGCCATGGGGGAGCCATCCGACTGGATCTACCTCCCACCACCACCGCCCTGAGCCCCCTAATGCGAGACCCTGATACCTCCCCTTTCACCTACCCCAGTGCCCTGCGCATTCCCCTGGCCCAGTTCCGGGGGGTTGATCTCGCCACCCTGAGTAGTTTGGAACTGCGATTTGACGGTATGCCCCAGGGCAGTCTAGATCTGGCGGGGATCGAGTTTCTGTCGAGGGCCGAGGGGGAATGGTAAGGACAAACCCTCCAGCTCAAGCCTGGCCAAACTGACGTTGGTAGACCACATCCTCTTTTTCAGTCTCAATCTTCAGATCGGAACGGGGGTAGGCGACACAGAGTAGGGCATAGCCCTCTGCCTGCAGTGCAGGGCTGACCCCCATGCCATCGGCCTGATCCACCTGCCCCTCCAAGATCAGGGCGGCGCAGGTGGTACAAACCCCCGCACCGCAGGAAAAGGGCAAATCGAGGTCGGCCGCCTGGGCGGCGGCCAGGATAGTTTGATCGGGGGGTACTGAGAGCAGATGGGTGACTCCCTGATGATGAATTTCAACCGAGTAGCAGGTGGTCATAGGCCGGTAATCGGTAAGGAGAACGTTTATAGCGTATTACGGTACTGGAAAGGAGCGATCAAACTCTTCTAGCAGATCGTCAATCTCCTCTAGGGCCTGGTTGACATCAATTCGCAAAGTCCCTAGATTGGGCTGCTCTAGAAGCCGGATTAAGGCCTCACGCTTACTCCTGATGATTGCGATGCGATCGCGAACTCCCGCAAATTCCATAGCATTGCCCTCAAAACTCTCCTTGTCCAGGATAAACAAATTTGCCCTTCCCTGAATAAAAGTCTGAAGTTAGCCGCCCCCCATTTGGGCTTAACCTGCGGGTCGATCCTCTCTGTAGGGCTATGCTTGCCGGTCGCCACAGGGCATGATAGAGAGAGGACAACCTCAAATAGTCAACAACTGACAATTACTATGCTAGGCCGAGTTAACTTAAGTACGCTATTGCTAGGGGTGGGGGGCCTGCTCACCCTAATTGGCTTCATAGCCTATTTTCAAGACAATGCCACCCTGAATCTGGCCGGTTTTTTCTATGGCATCCCAGTGCTCTTGGGGGGGCTAGCCCTGCGGGCGGCAGAACTCGATCCGGTTCCCTACAGCCAGCCCACCTCCCCAGGGGTACTGGAGTTGCGCCAGGCCATGGCCACCCCCACCCAAAATCAAGTTCGTCAAGATGTTACCCGCTACCGCTATGGTCAGGAAGCCCACCTGGATGTGGCTCTACAGAAGTTAGGGTTAAGCCCTTCGGGAGAGGAATGTCCGGAACTAAAATCCATTCGCGAGGTTGACATGGGGGGCAGCTATGCTCTGGTGCTGGAGTTTGACTCAGCTACCGTGCCATTTTCAAGTTGGGTCGATAAAAAAGTAAGAATTGAGAGCTTCTTTGGACCCGGCATTCGAGCAGAACTAGCCGCCCCTGTTGATGGTCGGGTAGACCTTGCCCTGGTCAGTTCACCCAACCCCAGCGCCGTCCCGTTGATTCAGGAGGAAGCCTAAGTCCATAGAATCCCATAACGATAAAGCTTTGCCTAGCAAATTGATTAAAAGATCGATAGGTAAAATTACTCAGACACAGAGTCTACCCCTGCCGCTCTTGCTATAGTGAGATTAGAAACATAAATCTTACTAAAGTGTTTAACCCAGGGACAGGAAATTAAAATCTATCCCCTAAATTCCAGGTTAGGAGGTCCATCAGATATGGTTGCCACAGCTCCGGTTGAACAAAAGCGATTGACGATGCAGGTGGAAGCCCTGACCGAGGATACCACCGCTCTGCGGTCCCTCGATTGGGATCGGGATCGATTTGACATTGAGTTTGGTTTGCAGAACGGCACCACCTATAACTCCTTTATTATCCGTGGTGATGCTATAGCCCTGGTGGATACGTCCCATGCCAAGTTTCGCCAGCTATACCTGGAAAATCTCAAAGGCCAACTGGATCCTGAAACCATTGATTACCTGGTAATCAGCCACACCGAGCCTGACCATAGTGGGTTAGTACGAGACATCCTAGAGCTAGCTCCCCAGGTGACGGTGGTGGGGTCAAAGGTGGCGATCGCCTTTCTCGAAGATTTTGTACATCGTCCCTTTGCCCGGCTGGTTGTCAAAAACGGTGACACCCTTGACCTGGGCCAGGGCCATACCCTGGAGTTTGTCAGTGCACCAAACCTTCACTGGCCCGACACCATGTTTACCTATGACCATAAAACCGCCATCCTCTATACCTGCGATGCCTTTGGTATGCACTTTTGCAGTGAGGCCCTCTACGACGAAGATCTGGAGCGGATCTCCCCAGACTTTCGGTTTTACTATGAGTGTTTAATGGCCCCCAATGCTCGCTCCGTACTGGCGGCGATGAAACGGATGGGATCTCTGCCCTCCCTGACCATGATCGCTACCGGACATGGCCCCCTGCTACGCTACAACCTGGTGGAACTCACCGATCGCTACCACCGCTGGAGCCTGGAGAAAAGCCAGGCGGAAGATACGGTAGCGCTGTTTTACGTATCTGACTATGGCTATAGCGATCGCCTCTCCCAGGCCATTGCCCGAGGCATTACCAAGACCGGTGTGGCAGTGGAAATGGTTGACATGCGCTCCGCCGATCCCCAGGAGGTCACAGAATTAGTCGGCCGTTCCCAAGGCTTGGTGATTGCGGTTCCCCCCACCGCCGACAGCGGTATTCTAGAAGCCCAAGCCACCTTGGCAACGATTTTGGCCGCCGCTCAGGCCAAGCAGACCTTTGGGCTGTTTGAATCCTATGGTGGTAACGACGAACCGATTGACCCGATCTCAATCCAGTTCCAACAACTGGGCTTGAAGCCAGCCTTTCAGCCTATCCGCGTCAAGGACATCCCTGGAGAGTCGGTTTACCAATATTGTGAAGAAGCCGGTACTGACCTGGGCCAGACCCTGAATCAAGCCAGTAAAGTAAAACAGCTCAAAACCCTGGATGCTGATTTAGAGAAAGCCCTAGGACGCATCAGTAGTGGTTTGTATATTATCACCGCCCGTAGGGGGGAGGTATCTAGTGCCATGCTAGCCTCCTGGGTAGCCCAGGCCAGTTTTCAACCCCTCGGCTTTACGGTGGCCGTCGCCAAGGACCGGGCCATTGAGTCCCTGATGCAGGTGGGGGATAGCTTCGTGCTGAATGTTTTAGAGGAGGGTAAACACCTGCCCCTGATGAAACACTTTCTCAAGCGCTTTGCTCCCCGAGCCGATCGCTTCGCCGGCATCCGTACCCGCCCCGCCAGCAATGGCTCTCCTATTCTGGCAGACGCCCTGGCCTACCTGGAATGTGAGGTGGGCAGTCGCATGGAGGTGAATGATCACTGGATAGTGTACTGTACCGTTCAGGACGGCAAGGTTTCTCACCCTGATGGACTGACGGCGGTCCACCACCGCAAATTGGGTAACTATTACTAGGATTCCCCGTGCCGACCCAAGTCGCCCTGATCGCCGATGATTCCTGCAAAGATAGCCTGGTGGCCCTGGTGCAGCAATTCACGGCGGTGTTTTGCCGCTATTCCTTAATTGCCACTGCCCATACTGGTGAGTGGATCCAAAAGGCCACGGGCTTGTCCGTAACCCGTCTCCTGCCCAGGGCTCTGGGGGGTGATGTAGAGATGGCCGCCCGGGTTTGTGACGGCCGGATTGGGGCGGTGATCTGCCTGGTAGATGCCACCGTGGCCTCTCCTCCCTCCTTGGCAATCCAGACCCTATGGCGGGTCTGTAATCTCCACGATGTTCCCCTGGCAACTAACCTGGCCACCGCGCAGGCAGTGGTCACCTATTTGGCCAAGGCTCGGGTTGGTCACCTGATTTTTAATCCCGTGGCTGGTCAAGGTAACCCCGATCAGGACCTTGCCTTGATTCGTCGGTTGCTAGAGCCCCAGGTGCAGGTGCAGGTGATCTTGACTCAGCCTGACCTCAACCCCGCAGACCAGGCTCGCCATGCCCTGAACGACGGCACCGATGTGATTATTGCCTGCGGTGGTGACGGCACGGTATCGGAGGTGGCTAGCGCGGTTTTGGAAACCGGTACTCCCCTGGGTATCATTCCCCGGGGCACGGCCAATGCCTTCGCCAACGCTCTGGGTATTCCCACCGCCATTCCCCTGGCCTGTGAGACAATTTTAGCGGGCCATACCCAGGTGGTGGACGGGGCTCGTTGCAATGGCCGAGCCATGGTTTTACTGGCTGGGGTGGGCTTTGAAGCTGACTACGTGAACCGCGCTAATCGGGAGTTAAAAAACCGCTTTGGGGCTCTGGCCTATATTCTGGCTGGGGTGCAGCAATGGGGGGAAGCCCAAAATTTTGAAGCCAGTTTAGAGCTAGAGGGGGCTGAGCATAGCCACGGTAACCTCCTCAAGGGTACCCTCACCACCTCCAGTATCACCGTCGCCAATGCCGCTCCCGCCACATCGGTGCTGGCCCAGGGCTTTGGTCGGGTTGACTATCAGGACGGGCTGCTGGATATCACCGTGGGTACCAGTAGAAACCGTTTGCAGGGGATTGGCGCCCTCACTAGTCTGTTTGCTGCGGCTCTGGTCAACAACCCCACCAACCGCGAAGATATCCTCTGTTTACGAGCCTCTCGCCTGCGGATTACCACCGAAAGCCCTCGCCCCGTGGTCATAGATGGCGAAATTATGGGCACCACTCCGGTAGAGATTGAATGTATCCCCCAAGCCTTGACTGTGCTAACACCCATCACCACCCCGGGTTGGCGGACTGGCTTGGGTTAGGGGATAGGGTCTGCCCTAACCTGAGGCAGGATTTGTCCCCCGATCTAACTAGTGATGACTTTTGCCCCCCTTAGTTCCCCTAATCTTGGTGTTTTGCTTTGGCATTTTCCGGTAGCATCAAGCAAGGTTATTTCCTGGGGAATCCACCATGTTAAGAAAGCCTTTGCTTTTATTCGCCCTGGCTGCGGCGCTGGGGGCTACGGTGATGGGCGACGCAGGGCTGATGGCTAAACCCTCTGCTGCCCTACCCGATCAAACCCAGATTTTGGTGCAGGAGGTAGAGCGGCCCCCTGCCTGGCTAGCGCGGTTTAGCCTGGCTACCGGTATTTCCCCAGGGCTGTTACTGATGGGGTTAAGCCTGGCCACAGGAGCCTTCATTGCCCTGGTCTGGCTACACCTTTATCAACAACATCAACGCTGGCAGCGGATTGACAAAGCCAGATCGGAAGCTAAGGCTTTTCGAGAACGGGATGTGGTGAAGCGGGTCTTAAATATCTTAGATTACGAGGAATACCGACGCTTTTACATTCACCATCCCGTTACCGGTAAGCTGATTAGTTTCGAAGCCCACGACGATCGCCTGAAGCGGGCCCTACGGTCCCACGATCAAATGGTGAAAATGCGACGGGGTTTGGATGAAATCCAGCAGTTGACTACCCAGTCCCATGGAATTCCGGCACCAACCCTGGCGATGATCGATCGGTATAGCAACGAAGAGTTTCTGATCGAGCTTACCCTGCGGGATTGGTTTGATTCCTTTTTGGGGGGGTTGGAATACTTCGAAACCTTAATTCAATCGGGGCAGGTGCAGGCGAAGGAGCTGCAGCCCTTTGTGATCTATTGGGTTCGGCTGATTGGCGATCGCCGCTACCGTCGTAAGGGGGGGTCGGGTTTCTATGACCAGCTCTTCCACTACATTCACTGGGCTGGCTACGGTGGGGTACAGTCTTTGTTTGAACGCTACGGCTTTAAGTTACTGCCCCCACCCTACTCCACCCATGACTTTGAGACCATGGATCAGGAGGATGGCTACGATAGCCACCGGGCCCTCTGCCTGGCTAAGGCCGCCTACCTGATCTACGAAGACCGGGAGTACGTCACCGATATTTCCCGACTGTGGTTAAGCGCCAAAATGGATGACGCCTGGAAAAAAATGAACGATCGCCAGTACGTGGTGGATGTCTTGAAGGATTGGGTGAAGGAAGGACAGCGTCAGCGTGTAGTGGAGATTGCCAAGGACTTTATGTACATGGACATGCTGACTACCGATACCCAGGCCTTTTTATTCCGTAAAGGAAGCAATGCCATTCTCGTCTTTAAAGGCACCCAACAACTGTCGGACTGGAAAACCAACCTGAAGATTCGTCTAAGGCGCTTTGCCGTCCAGGACGAGACCGTCACCCCACCCTCAGGACGGGTGCACCGGGGCTTCTTCAAAGCCTGGCAGAGTGTGGAGAAGAAGGTGGCTTACTACGTCAAAAAATGGATGAAAGAGGACCCTGACCTCAAGCTCTGGGTAACCGGCCACAGCCTGGGGGGCGCCCTGGCGGCGATGGCCACCATTTCCCTGGAGTCCCGGGGTATTCCCATCAGTGGTCTCTACACCTTTGGCCAGCCCCGCATTGCCGGTTGGGGTATGGTCAATGCCATGAACCGCCGTCTAGGCGATCGCATCTACCGCTATGTGAATAACAACGACATTGTGCCCCTGATTCCCACCCAGATTACCCCCTGGATGCCCAGCCGCATCTACGGCCACATGGGACAGTTTCGCTACTTCGACGACTTTGGCCGCCTACAACGCCAGTCCTTCCCACTGCAGCGGTTCCCCGATCGCCTGCTGGGCGCCCTACGGGCCCTGATTACCTCCGGCAGCCCTGATGGAATCTCGGATCACAACATGGAATTCTACATTGCCAACCTGCAGAAAGCCGTGGACCGGGAGGCAAAACTTAAGCAGATAGAACGGGAACGTCAGGTGCTCAGTGGGGATTTCATGGAGGAGCTCAGAACCCGTATCCACAATCTACCCATCCACCCCGACTCTCAAAAGTTTTAGATCCCTATAGTTCCCCTGACCGTGCTGCGCTCCGACTCCCATCGATCCTGGCTACTCTGGCTGCTGACCCTGGTGATCCTCCTGACCATCACCGGTACTGTGGTGCACCTGATCACTGAATCCTGGTGGTTTCAGTCGGTGGGCTATGGTTCAGTGTTCTGGACCCGACTACGCTGGCAGTTGGGGTTGGGGCTGGCGGGCTTGGGGTTGACGGCCCTGTGGCTAGGGGTCAACTACCGTCTGGCGGTGCGCATCACCCGCGATCGCAGCTACCGTTTCCTGGGTCGTTACAGCTCTGCAGAGCAGCGCCGGCAACTACAGCGGGGCATCCACTGGATCAGTCTTGGAGTAATCCTACTGCTGTCCCTTGGCAGCGGGTCAGCGGCGGCCAGGGGCTGGCGTATCGCCCTGGAATTTCTCCATGCTACCCCCTTTGGCCAGGCGGACCCAATTTTTCAACGGGATATCGGGTTCTACCTGTTTCGTCTGCCCCTCTGGCAAAATCTGCAGCATAGCCTGGTGGGCCTGGGGGTTTGGGCCCTGCTCCTGAGCCTAACGGTCTATGCCCTGAAGGGGGAAATTCGGCCGGAACGGGGTTGGAAATACTTCCTCACGGGGGAGGCCAAAACCCACCTGTGTTTGTTATTGGCAATGGTAGCTGGGTGGCTGGCCCTGGGGTTTTGGTTAGATCGGTTCTCCCTCCTGTATAGCGAGGCTGGGGTAGTTTTTGGAGCAGGTTACACCGATGTCCATGCCCGGCTCCATGGGGATTGGTTAATGGTGTTTATCACCCTGGCGATGACCGTTTTATTGATCCTGGCCCTGGGACGCAGTGGGTTTTCCCTACCGATCGTGGGGATGGGCCTTTATTTGGCCATCCTGGTGCTGGTTCATGGCCTCTACCCGTGGCTACAGCAGACCCTGGTGGTGGAACCTAACGAGTTGGCCCTTGAGCGTCCCTACATTGAACACAACATCGCCTTTACCCGCCAGGCCTACAACCTCACCCAGGTAAAGGCGGAGCCTTTCCCCGCTAAGAACCAGTTAGATCAGGCCACCCTGGCCGCCAACCAGCCCACGGTCGGCAATATTCGCCTCTGGGACTACGCTCCGCTGCTGAGTACCTACAAACAGCTCCAGGAAATTCGCCTTTACTACAACTTCCACGATGTGGACATCGATCGCTACACCCTGAATGGCGACTACCGCCAGGTCACCCTGGCGGCCCGGGAAATGGCGGTTGATCAACTCCCCACCGAGGCCCAAAATTGGATTAACCGCCAGCTCAAGTTTACCCACGGCTTTGGCCTGGTGATGAGCCCGGTTAATCAGGTAGCTCCCAACGGTCTACCGGAATTCTTTATTCGTAACGTGCCCCCCAACTCCACCGTCGATCTCCCCCTGGATCAACCGCGAATCTACTACGGTGAAGACACCGCCAACTACGTTTTTACCGGCACCCAAACCGATGAGTTTGACTACCCCCTGGGCAGCACCAATGCCGCCTATCGTTACACCGGGAAGGGTGGCATTGCCCTCAACTCCTGGGGGCGTCGTCTGGCCTACGCCTACGACCTGGGGAATTTGCGCCTGCTGATCTCCAACTATTTTGGGCGCGACTCCCGTATCCACTACCATCGCCTGATTCAGGATCGGGCTCGCCAGGTCGCCCCCTTCCTCACCTTTGATCGTGACCCCTATCTGGCGGTGATTGGCGGGCGGTTGAAGTGGATCATGGATGGCTATACGGTCAGCGATCGCTACCCCTACGCCGCCCCCCTGCAACGCTATAACCAGCAGTTTGCCATGGCGGGGCAGCCCAGCCCGCTGCTACCCCTACGGGCCAACTACCTTCGGGATGCGGTCAAGGTATTTATCGATGCCTACGACGGTACCCTAGAGCTCTTTGCCCGTGACGATCAGGACCCCCTACTGGCCACCTACCGAAAAATCTTTCCTGACCTGGTCAAACCCCTAGAGGCCATGCCAACGAGTTACCGCCAACACCTGCGCTATCCCCAGGATTTATTTACGATCCAGGCCCAGATGTACCGGGCCTATCACATGGAAAATGCCGAGGTGTTCTACAACCGCGAAGACCTGTGGCGATTTCCACAGGTGAGTCACAATGGCACCCCCCAGCCCATGGAGCCCTACTACATCATTATGAAACTGCCCAAGCTGGGCCAGGAGCAGTTCATGCAAATCCTTCCCTTCACCCCCGCCAACCGGGATAACATGATTGCCTGGATGGCGGGCATTTCCGATGGCGATAACTACGGCCAGCTACTGCTCTACGAATTTCCCAAGCAGGAGCTTGTGTTTGGCCCCAGCCAGATTGAGGCCCGAATTAACCAGACCCCAGAAATTTCTGAGCAATTTACCCTTTGGAGTCAGCAGGGCTCGGGGGTAATTCGGGGGAACCTGCTGGTGGTGCCAATTGAGCAGTCCCTCCTCTACGTCCAGCCCATTTACCTACGGGCGGAACAGGGGGAACTGCCAGAATTACGACGGGTGATTGTGGTCTATGGCGATCGGGCAATCATGCGAGAAACCCTGGGCCAGTGCCTGGAGGCAATCTTCGGGGGTGGCACCCTGGCCACTAACGCCTCTACCCCTAGTAATCTTGCCTCCCTGGTGCAGGCGGCCCTTAGGGCCTACCAAACTGGCCAGGAAGCCCTGGCCGGTGGAGATTGGCAGGGCTTTGGGGAAGCCCAACAACAACTAGAAAACCTACTACGTCAGATAGATACCCAAAGCCGATAGATCACCCTCCCCCCAGCTCCCCTTACTCGCTTCAACCAGTCACCTGAAAGAGGATAGAGTCCTACCCTATCCCCAGCACTCTGACCAAACCCATACTTGCCTGGATCAGGCCGAGCGGCCAGGTTTCCTGGTCGATAGTTTTTAGTTGTGTCAATATTGGTTAACCAGGGCATACTATAGGGAATTCTCTGGCCTCTACTCCGAATTCACCGAATTCCACAGACCACTATGTCTACCCCGTCCCCCCAAGTCCTCCACATGGCAAGACAGGGCCATCCCGATGCCATTGCCACCTTGATGAACCGACACCTAGAGGCCAAGGGAATTACGGCCCATGTCGCCCAGCAGGACGCGGTGTTACAGGTGGTGTTGGAGTCTACCCTGGTCCCTTCCCAGGGGGAGTTAGTCCCCTACGTCACGAAAGGCATCACCGGCTTGAACCTGGCCCATATTCATCAGTTGAGTATTAGCGGTAAACAACGGGGCAACTATAGCAGCGCCTGGAGTCAGGACGTCCTGTTACCTGGAGGTAACGCACAACCGCCAATGACCCTTCAGCAGACCGACGAGGATCGCTCCGGGCCCCATTCCATGACTCCTGGGGAGGCTATTGCAGCTGACCTGGATGCCTTGCTGGCGTCGGAAAACTATAGAGCAGAGACCACCGCCACGCCTGACCCAGGGGCTCTTGAGACCGGCCTAGGCGCCATCTTCGACAGTCAACCTGATCATTCCACTGCTCCAGAGGATCTGCTGTACTTTGACCTGGGTAGGTCCAACCCCTCTGACCAATCTGAAGATTTAGACTTTGAACAACTGCTGAGCGGTACCCTTCCGGCGGAACCCCAAGAATCCCAAGACCTAACCTTAGATTTTTTGTTAGAGGATAGCGCCCTCATCGGTGAAGCTGATCTGGCCAATGAGTTCACCCTAACCCCATCCACCACTCCAGATAGCTACCTAGGGTCCTCGCAGGAAGATTTGAGTTCTATGCTAGATTGGACGACCCAACCGATCGAATCCCTGACCTCACCTTCCGCTGACTGGCAAAGCCAAGGGCTAGATTTAGATCTGGAGCTAGAAGGAAATAGGGTAGCTAGCGATCAGGTCGCAGGGGACCTGGACTTGTCTACTCTCTTCCCCGATCAACCGGAAGAACCCTACGCCGGTTTCCCAGATTCTGTTTCTAGTTTGGACCCAGATATCAACCTGTGGTCCGATAGCGTCGATCAGGACGTCAATCTAGAAACCCAGTCCTTAGCTACAGACTTTCAAGACCTGGAAGCAGAGACCTTTGACCCCAACCTAGTCCTACCTTCTCCTGGGGAGCCGGTTACTTCCTTTGAGCTCGAATCTGATATTGAAGATAGTCCCGAACTCGCTGCTGCCAATCAACCTGAGCCCTGGTCGTCCCCTGGAGAGTCCGTAACTCAAATCTATGACTGGCCAATCGAAGCTGAAGTGGTCCAGAACTTTGAGGCCGATACCCTGAATATCGACAGTGGCTTTCCCTACGAATTGCCCGGGGACGGGGCTGTTTTCTCTCCCGAGGACGAGGGGGATGGGGTGGACTTTGATCAAACTGAGGACCTGCAGGGGGCTATGGAGTCTGCTAATCTCCCCTTCCCGGATAGTGAGGCTGAGTTTGTACGTCTCCGGGATCAGTCCTTACCGGACCTGGAGGACTTTGACTCCGTCTCCATAGATGGGGGAGCAGACCTGGGGCTAGACCTGGAGGAAGACGGTCTGGACCTGCCCTCTATTGACTTTGCCTCAGCCTCTCCCTACTACAGTGCTCCTTCCTCCTCAGCCCGTGCCCAAACCAATGGGTTTCTCTATGAGGCAAATGATACGGAGCCAATCTTTTCCCAAGTTGAGGAGGAGGAAGCCACGGATGACTTTATTCACAAGTTTGCCCCCATTGCAGACCGGGAGGTGGATCAGTTGTCTGCCTCATCGGGCCGTGGCCGGGGTTGGACTAAGATTTTAGCCGCCTTAGGTTTTGGTATCCTGGCCTTGATATTGGCCGTGATGGGGCTAAATACCCTCCGTAGTCTTAGGACTGCGCCATCAGCGCCGGTGGTGCTTCCCGAGGGGGGCAGTGGCACTACCTCTGGGGGTGGTATAGAGCCAGAGTCAGGTGATGTGTTCCGGGATGCTGTTAATGCGGCAACGGCGGCAGCTAACCTAACCCAAACCGCTAAAACTGGGGCGGAATGGCAAGCCGTGGCAGATACCTGGAGCCAGGCCATTACGTTGATGAAACAGGTGCCCAGTAGCCACCCTAAGTACGCGGTAGCCCAGGCTAAGGCCGCAGAATATCAAACGAATCTGACCTACGCCCAGGAAAATCGGAGACGTTTCCCCTAGTGTAGAATAGGTCAGTTGTATTCTGTTCCAGACCTTTGATTGAACGCTACACCCTACCAGAGATGGGTAATCTCTGGACCGAGGACTACAAGTTGCAAACCTGGTTACGGGTGGAGATCGCAGTCTGTGAAGCCCAGGCAGAGTTGGGCTATATTCCCAAGACGGCGGTGGAGGAAATCAAGGCTAAGGCGAACTTCGATCCTCAGCGGGTGCTGGAAATTGAGGCGGAGGTTCGTCACGATGTGATTGCGTTCCTAACCAATCTGAACGAATACGTCGGGGAAGCAGGGCGTTATATTCACCTGGGCATGACCAGCTCCGATATGCTAGATACGGCCCTGTCTTTGCAGTTGGTGGACAGCCTGCAGGTGCTGCTGGTACAGCTAGAAAATCTGATTCAAGCTCTGCGCTACCGAGCCCAAGAGCACCGGGGTACGGTGATGATGGGGCGGTCCCACGGGGTCCACGCTGAACCCATTACCCTAGGATTTAAGTTGGCGGGTTGGTTGGCAGAAATGCTGCGTCATCGGGAGCGTTTGACCCGCCTACAGGATACGGTGGCGGTGGGCAAAGTCTCAGGCGCAGTGGGCACCTACGCTAACATTGATCCCCAGGTGGAGGCTCTGGCCTGTCAACACCTCGGGCTCAGACCCGATGCCGCCTCTACCCAGGTGATTGCCCGGGATATTCACGCCGAGTTTATGAATGGTCTGGCCCTTTTAGGGGCGTCGATTGAGCGGTTTGCGGTGGAAATTCGCAACCTGCAGCGCAGCGATGTGTTGGAGGTGGAGGAGTTCTTTGCGAAGAAACAAAAGGGTTCGTCAGCTATGCCCCACAAGCGTAACCCGATTCGCTCTGAACGTCTTACTGGTCTGGCCCGAATTCTTAGGGGAAATGCCATGGCCGCACTGGAAAATGTCGCCCTCTGGCATGAACGGGACATTTCCCATAGTTCTGTGGAGCGGGTAATCTTGCCGGATAGCTGTATTCTTACCCATTTTATGCTGGTGGAAATCACCGATCTAGTCAAGCATTTGCTAATCTATCCTGAAAACATGGCCCGCAATATGAATATCTATGGCGGTGTGGTGTTTAGCCAGGGGGTGCTGTTAGCCCTGGTGGAAAAGGGCCTGTCTCGAGACCAGGCCTACAGCATTGTCCAGGATTGCGCCCATCGAGCCTGGAACCAGGAAGGTGGAGACTTTCGCCAATTCATCAGTGCAGATGATCGGGTCACCGCCCATCTGTCGGCGGCGGAAATAGCAGCTTGCTTTGATCCCGATCGCCACCTACGCCATCTTGATCAGGTTTATCAACGTTTGGGTATTTAAATCTGAGTCCGGGGTCAGTGATCAGAGATTAGGGAACAAGGTTCTGGGCAAGCCATGAATTCCATGAGAGGTTGTTAGAAAAGGATTGTCCTGGGCATAGTTTGTCGCCAAGAGCCCGCCAAAACAGTGAATTCTACGGAGATTATCCTACTCCATAGGTATAGTTTAAGGCCCTCTTTGGCTTTTCCAACAATCTCTGAGCCAGGGCTATACTGTAGCTAGAGAATGGCCCGGGGTACATCCCATGAAATCACGTCCATCCTGTTTGCCCTGCCACCTAATCTTAAGGAACGTCGGTCTCGTACTTTTGACCCTTGCCGGTACCCTCCTACTGACGGCTGAAATCCATACCGCTAGCCAGCCCCAGGCGTCACACATGAGTGTTTTTAAGCGCCTATTCGCCCTGCAGATCAGGATCAATGTTAATCACCGATCTCTAGATAAAAAGAACCAGGAGCTTTAGTACACCTTGGCTACCTACTGCTCCGGGCCCCTGAGTGCTGACTTCTGGCTGCCCTTAAGTGTTGCTGAACCTATGGCGCGAAGTACTAGGGACATTGACACAAGGATGTAGTTAACCCCAAGCCCTGATACTCCGGTGTTTCTGGTGAGCGGCACAGCTTTGGTAAGCTGGCCTGAGGGCTCGGGTTGTTCAGGTAAAGAGGCTCAATAGCAGATCCCACAGGTCGGTGTTTTTTTCAGCGGCGGCGATAATGTCATCCCATAATTGAGGCGGTGACTGGATCAGGGAATCCTGTTGAATCACACGGGTCCAATTTAGCTGTTGGGGGTCTGCATCCTTGATCCCGGCTTGCTGCATGGCGGCGAGAAATACCTCCGCAACAATTCCGTAGCCAATGGTAGTAGGGTGGATGCAATCGAGGCTAAACAGCCCCCCCTGCAGGCGGGTAGAGTTTCGGGTATCAAAGCGCAGCACACTAGGTACGGGCTTCAACTGCAGCAGGGGGTGGTGGGGTTGCCCCTGTTTTTTGTAGTAGTTAATCAGGGGCAATCCCGGGGAATCACTGCTGTTGTTACGTTTGACCGCCAACTCATCCAGCACCGCCCCAATCTCCACCACCCTCCACTGGGGTGCCTGCCTGGAGACCACGTCACGAATTACCTGGTTAAATCCATCGATGCGCTGATCAATGGTGATCACCTCAGCCTTGGTGAGGCGACGCTGGATCGGTGAGCTACCGCCATCCTGAGGATTCGCAAAAAAGCTGCCGTAGTAGTCAAAGTATTTACCATCAAACTCACCGACCCCCCGGGTAATGGGGGGAATGGTGACATGGGGTACAGTCCCTACAAACACCTGGGTATGGGCAGGCAAGATCGGTGCCACAGTCTCCACTAATTGGCGAAAGTCGCGACGGAACAGCCCCAGGTTGGTGAGATTCCACCGTCGTCGGGCTTCCGGGTCCTGTAGTAGGCCCTGCTGTTCTAGATTCCGCACATCGCCGTCGGTCATGTCCTTAACCTCTAGCTCCAGCACTGTCCCCAGGCAGTCGTTGGCCCCCAACCAGAGGATGAGGGAGTCTAGCTCTTGATCCTGGGCGACGATCGCCCGCAGATTATCCACCTGGGTCCACTGGGCCCTGGCCGGATTGCCACTGGGGTTCAGCACCCGCTTAGCGGTGCGGTACATGGCCCCGGAGGGTAAGCCCAGAAAATCATCCTTAATCCAACCCTCCTCCCGATTAATGGCGGTGTCGCAGTACTGGCTGTGCACCGTCAAGCTATCCATCACCCTAAACCCCCACACCGCCAGGTTATGGTAGTAACCCCCGTAGGACACAGGCCGAGCCCCAGCCCCCCGTTCGTATAGGTCCTCCACCTGGTCCACATACTGATGGAGTAACACCGGAAACCTCACCGCCCACTCCATCCGGTCCATGTCTGGACCCAGCGATCGCTCCATAGTACGGAGAGCATTCTCTAGGTTTAGGGGCAGGCCACTGCCTGGAAAGGCAGGGATGGGAAACTCTGCGGGAATCCGTAGGCCTAGAGTGCGGGCGATCAGGGCAGGATAGGCCAGATCGGTACGCAGAATCGCTCCACTCTGAAAGCCCTGGGTAAGACTATCTCCGATGGCGACGAGTTTTGCCATAGCCATTGCCTCCTTATATACCTCGTAGGGCAGCTAACTCTAGTTCAGCGCAATCACCGAAAATCTGGGCTAGTTGGCAATCAGTCGCAGCAAACCGTATTGTTTTTTCATGAAGAATTTGGCGACATTCTCACTATTGCCCTGTCGACATCTGCCTCCTACTGCCCTGGCCACCAATAGCTTGGGCCAGAATGCTCAGCCAGCCTTGGCTTTTTGCTGTCTTGAAACAGGGCACACATCTGTCCATCTGTCAGTTCAGCTCCATGAAGCTTACTGAAAACCCGTGACATCGAATTCACCGAGCAAGCCTGTCTTAAGGGTTCTGGTCCAAGCTATAATTTAGTCAAGTTAAAATTCTAAGGAGTACAACGGTGGTTGAGCCTTTGCTGAGCGGCATCGTACTGGGGTTAATTCCCGTGACCCTGATCGGTCTATTTGTAGCGGCCTACCTACAGTACCGGCGGGGCAATCAGTTTGATCTTTAAGGCCATCAGCTCTGCCAGGGACATTATCTATGGGTGACGCAACGGAAACGATTTTAGTAACCGGTGGAGCCGGTTATATTGGTAGCCATGCTGTCCTCGCCCTTCAACAGGCAGGTTACCGAGTCGTAATTCTTGACAACCTGGTCTACGGACACCAAGACCTGGTGGAGGATGTCTTGCAGGCGGAGTTAGTGGTGGGTAGTACCCTGGATCGGAGCTTGCTGGAGGATTTGTTCGCCCAAGAACACTTTGTAGCGGTGATGCATTTTTCCGCCTATGCCTACGTGGGGGAGTCGGTTACCAACCCCAGTAAGTACTATGACAACAACGTAGTAGGCACTCTCACCCTGCTAGATACCATGGTGCGGGCGGGGGTAAAAAATTTGGTGTTTTCCTCCACCTGCGCCACCTACGGTATACCTCAGGTACTGCCTATTCCAGAAGATCATCCCCAACAGCCCATTAATCCCTACGGCACCACTAAGTTGATGGTGGAACGTATTCTGGCCGACTACGATCGCGCTTATGATCTGCGTTCCGTATGTTTTCGCTACTTTAACGCCGCCGGTGCTCACCCCGAGGGCATCTTGGGAGAAGATCATGACCCCGAAACCCACCTGATTCCCCTGGTTCTCCAAACCGCCCTGGGTAAACGGGCCGCCATCCATGTCTACGGTACCGACTACCCCACCCCAGACGGCACCTGTATCCGCGACTATATCCATGTCTGTGACCTGGCGGATGCCCACGTATTGGGTCTTCAGTACCTGATCAAGGGGGGAGAAACCACCGTATTTAATCTGGGCAATGGCAATGGTTTTTCCGTCCGGCAGGTGATCGAGACGGCGAAACAAGTCACCGGTAGGCCTATTCCTGTGGTAGAAGAAGATCGCCGCCCTGGTGACCCCCCCAGCTTAGTGGGGGGTAGTCAGCGGGCCCGCCAAGTGCTGGGCTGGGCTCCTCAGTACAGTAGCATTGATACCATTCTCAGCCACGCCTGGAGCTGGCATCGGCAGCGCCACGGTTAGACCCGGACGGCCCCAGGGAATGGAGACTCTGGTGATTGGCTATGGCAATACCCTGCGGGGGGATGACGGGGTCGGTTACCGACTGGCGGAGATCATCGCTGATTGGAAATTAAGGACGGTGAAAGCCCTAGCTTGTCATCAACTCACGCCGGAATTGGCCGCTGACCTGGCTGAGGTAGAGCGGGTGATCTTTGCCGATGCCAGCCTGGCCCAAAATCCCATTAGCGCCTTACGACTGGAGCGATTAGAGGGCATCTTCCATGGCATTGGGCCCCTGGGGCACCACAGTCAACCAGGGCAGATCTTGACCCTTAGCCAACAGCTCTACGACGGTCAACCGATCGCCTATACCTTAACCCTCCCTGCTCAGCGGTTAGACTACGGCGAACAGCTTTCTCCCTGGGCCAGGGTTGGGCTGCGGCAGGCAGAACGGCTACTGTGGCAACTACTCTACCTGCCCGGCTCGCCCTAGCTAGACAGGGGTTAATCAGAATACCTACCCAGCAAGGGTCTTAACTAGTTCATTCGAACCTAACCCTGAGGGTTCTAGCTAATGCTACAGGTACTTCTTCAAAAGCAATTCTAGTTTTTTCAGCGTGGCGGGGGGCACCTGATCCAGGGGGGTGAGGAGGGCGTACTGCAAAGCAGAATGGGCGAGGGAGGCGGGCGGATTATTGGCAATTTGCTGCACCGCCTGGCGAATCACCCGTTGGGCGTTACTGGCATTGCGTTGCAGGTTTTGGACCACCATTTCTACGCTGACGCTGTCATGGTCTGGATGCCAGCAGTCATAGTCTGTGACCAGGGCCAGGGTGGCATAGGCGATTTCTGCCTCCCGAGCTAACTTGGCCTCCGGCAGATTGGTCATGCCGATCACCGCCGCCCCCCAACGGCGATAGACTTCCTCCGATTCAGCCTTAGTGGAAAAGGCTGGCCCCTCCATGCAGACGTAGGTGCCGCCCCGGTGCAGGGCCACCTCGGGTAGTTGCAGAGACTCCACCGCATCCGCTAGCAAGTCGGCCAGACCTAAACAGACGGGATCACCAAAGGCGATGTGGGCCACCAGGCCATCGCCAAAGAAGGTGGATACTCGGTTGCGGGTGCGATCGATGAACTGATGGGGTACCACCATATCCAAGGGTTTGGCCGACTCCTGCAAGGAGCCCACCGCTGAGGCAGAGATCAGATACTCCACCCCTAGGGACTTCATGGCATAGATATTGGCGCGGGCCGGCAACTCCGATGGCAGTAGGGTATGATGACGGCCATGACGAGCTAAAAAGGCCACCGGTACTCCCCCTAAGCGACCCAACAAAATCGCATCGGAGGGATCACCAAAGGGAGTGGCCACCCGCACCTCCTCGACATCGGTCAGTCCCTCCATTTGGTAGAGGCCACTACCCCCAATCACGCCAATTTTTGTCTGTGTCGCCATGGTTTATCCCCAAACCTAATTAGCCCCATAATACCCCCCTGGCTGGGTCGGCGGGATGGGATGCCAGCCTAGTCCTAACCAGACTGGCGACGGCTCCATCACGTCAATTGTTGATGAGGCGGGGCGGCAAGCAAACAGGGGGGAACGAACCGGCCCGATTAGGCGTAAACCTTGCTGTAGTAAGCCTGATACTCAGCAGACAGCAACGGTTGCCACCACTCTGGATGGGCCAGGTACCACTCAACGGTTTTCCTCAGTCCCTCGGTAACGGTGACAGCAGGCTGCCAACCCAGTTGCTCGCGAATTTTAGTGGCATCGATCGCATAGCGGCGATCATGTCCCGGCCGATCCTTCACAAAGGTAATTAACTCCTTCGCCGGACGCACCGGTAAATTGGGGGCCAATTCATCCATCAGATCGCAGAGCATGGTGACCAGGTCAATGTTTTTGACCTCGTTATTGCCCCCAATGTTGTAGGTTTCCCCCGGAGCACTTGCCTGCAACACCCGATCAATAGCGCTGCAGTGGTCACCGACGTAGAGCCAATCCCGAATATTTTGGCCATCGCCGTAGACCGGAAGGGGCTTACCCATGAGGATGTTGATGCACATCAGGGGAATTAACTTTTCCGGGAAATGGTAGGGCCCGTAGTTATTGGAACAGTTGGTAATTAGGGTGGGCAGGCCGTAGGTGTGAAAGTAGGACCGCACCAGGTGATCGCTGCCGGCCTTGGAGGCGGAGTAGGGGCTATTGGGGGCGTAGGGAGTAATCTCACTAAAGGCTGGATCCTCAGGACCGAGGGTACCGTAAACCTCATCGGTGGAGACATGTAAAAAGCGATCGCCCTCTGGCCGTCCCCGGTTCAGCCAATGCTGGCGGAAACTTTCTAGCAGAGTAAAGGTACCCACCACATTGGTCCGGACAAAGGCATCGGGACCCAGGATAGATCGGTCCACATGGGATTCGGCGGCAAAGTGGACAACGGTGGTAATCGCCTCCTCCGCTAGCAGTTGATCCAGGGCTGGACGATCGCAGATATCCCCCTTCACAAACCGCAGGTAGGGATGGTCGTCTAAATCCGCCAGGTTATTACGATTACCGGCATAGGTCAGGGCATCTAGCACCACCACCCGATCGGTGGGGTAGTGCTTAACCCAATGGTGGACAAAGTTAGAGCCGATGAAGCCAGCTCCGCCGGTAATTAATACGTGCCGTTGAGTAAGGTCAGTCATAGTACTTATTAAATATTGAATACATCTTGAAAATATGGCACTCTGTCCAGCAGGTTGAGCCCAGGGTTAAGCGGTCAAACCAGAAACTGGGTAGGTGTTCTGGCTCACCTCTACCCCTGGCTACACCAGAGGAATTAACCCTGATGGGGAGGGCCGGGATAAACCCTGAGCTCGATACCCCGTTAGACTCCCCTAGGCCAATTCCACCTGGCTATCATCACCGATCATCAAACGCACTGCCTTGGGTCGCTGGGGTGCCTCGGTGATTTGGGCCCGTTGCCCCACCAGGCTATCCACAATCCGCTGGTGAATGTTAATCACCTTAGCGCCCTCCAACAGCACACTATGCTCCAAGTCCGCATTGATCAGGGTGACCTGGTTGCCGATGCTGCTGTAGGGACCAATGAAACAATTTTCCAGGTGGCAGTTTTCACCAATCGCCACCGGTCCTCGAATGGTGGAATTTTTAATCGTAGACCCGGCCCCAATGCTCACCCGGCCAATAATCTGGCTGGTGTCATCCACTTCCCCGCCGGTTTCACTCACCAGACAGGTGTCTAGGATGACCCGGTTGGCCTCCAGTAAATCATCCTTTTTCCCCGTATCCAGCCACCAGCCTTGGATTTGGCGGGCTTCCACCCGACAATCTTGATCAATTAGGTGTTGAATCGCATCGGTAATCTCCAGTTCGCCACGGGCAGAGGGCTGAATCTGGGCAATGGCTTGGTGAATCGTAGCGTCAAACAAATAAATCCCCACCAGGGCCAGGTTGGAAGGGGGCACCTTGGGCTTTTCCACCAGCTTTAACACCCGCCCCTGTTCATCCACGGCGGCTACCCCAAAGGCAGTGGGATTAGGAACCTCACAGAGTAGGGTCAGGGCATCCAGGTGCTTAGCCTTAAACTCGTCCAGGAAGGTATTTAGATCACTTTGGACCAGGTTATCCCCCAGGTACATGACAAAAGGAGAATCCTGGAGGAAGGGCTGGGCCACCTTGACCGCGTGGGCGAGCCCGGCCGGCTCCTCCTGGAGAATGTAGGAAATTTGGGCGCCAAACCGTTCACCATTGCCGGTTTTAGCCTTCACCTCTGCACCGGTTTCCGGACTGATAATAATACCAATCTCAGTAATACCAGCGGCCACGAGGTCTTCGATGCCATACCAAAGAATGGGCTTATTAGCTACGGGGACAAGCTGCTTAGCACCGGTATAGGTGAGGGGGCGAAGACGGGTGCCTCGACCACCGGAGAGAATAATGGCTTTCATAGGAGTTTAGATAAACCTTGAGGTTATAGGGCAGGAATACAGGGGGTTAGGTAGGACTGAAGAAAATAGGAATTAATATTTCTTGTTTGAGTTTAACATCACCTTTCATGAAGTCGACAGACCTTGCTGTTTGGCCAACTGCCCCAGCATAGACCATAGCCCAGGACGCCAGTGGGGGGCCGGATGGCCGAGGAGGCTGGCGGTTTTCTGCCCAGACAAAACCGAATAGGCTGGCCGTTGGGCAGTGGTTGGATATTCCGCCGTAGTGATCGGTACCACTTGCTTCACCTTGAGGGGAAAGCCCAGGGCAGTGGCTGCCTCGATAATAGCCACAGCAAAGTCGTACCAGCTGATGGCTCCACTATTGGTGAAATGGTAGAGACCAGTCACCGGTGCCACCCTAGGGTCGCTGGGGACAAGGTGGTGAAGAAACTGACCGATGGCCTGGGCCAGGTCCCCGGTCCAGGTGGGGGTACCCACCTGATCCACCACTACCCTTAATTCTTCCCGTTCTGCACCGAGACGCACCATGGTTTTGACAAAGTTTCCTTTGCCGCCTGCCCCGTAGACCCAGGCGGTACGCACCACCATATGGCGATCGCAACCTTGCTGAACCGCCTGTTCCCCCAACCACTTGGATTGACCGTAAACCCCCAGGGGGCGGGCCGGGTCCTCCTCTCGATAGGGAACGTTATGGTTGCCATCAAAAACATAGTCGGTGGAAACGTGCAGAATAGCGGCTCCGAGATCTTGGGCGGCGACGGCCATCACCTGGGGAGCCACCGCATTGATCGCATGGGCGCGGTCCGATTCTTGCTCAGCCCTATCCACAGCAGTATAGGCCGCCGCATTCACAATCACGTCGGGACGACACTGAGCGATCACCTCACGGATCATAGCTGGATCCTCTAAGTTCAGGCGATCACGTCCATAGGCAAACACATGATGGCTAGGCCCAAGGCAAGCTTGCAGGTCGTAACCCAGTTGACCATCTTTGCCCGTGAGTAAAATACGCATTAGGCAAACACCTCAGCATCTTTTAACCAAGCCCCATCCAGGTCCTTAGGAGAAAGAATAGGGGCACCAGTCAGGGGCCAGGTGATATTTATGTCGAGGTCATCCCAACGGATCGCACGCTCATAGGCCGGAGCATAGTAGTCCGTAGTTTTATACAGAATCTCAGCGGCCTCCGACAGAGTTAGAAAGCCATGGGCCATCCCAGGAGGAATCCACAGCTGATGTTTATTGTCAGCACTCAGATACTCGCCAATCCAGAGCCCAAAGGTTGGAGAACTGCGGCGGATATCAACCACTACATCAAAGACTTCCCCCACCACAGCCCGCACCAACTTACCCTGGGGCTGCTGGATTTGATAATGAAGACCTCGCAACACCCCCTGGGCGGAACGGGAATAGTTATCCTGAACAAAATTAAGATCGAGCCCTGTCTTTTCAAAAAAGAGCTTACGATTGAAGCTCTCCATGAAAAAACCACGATCATCCTCGAAAACCCTAGGCTTAATCACCAAAACATCGGCGATCTCTGTGGGACTAATAATCATTAGTATTACTAATACAGATAAAAGAGGTCTTTATAGATTTACCATAACTATCTACAGATTCCATTTTACTCGAATAATCCTTTCCCCCTATGGTGATCCTAGTGGTGGGTACAAATCTCAGTAAGAGGTTGCTTGAAAAGGGCTGTCCCGAGTGCTGTCCCAGGTATAGTTGACCGCCAAGAGGTGGCCAAACGGTGAATTCTGAAGATATTATCCCACTCCATAGGTATAAGTATTAAGTATAGGTATAAGTTGAGACGCTCTTTAGCTTTTCAAACACCCGCCCAGGTAGGTGACCGAAGGAACGGTCAAAGCCTCCCGATTGCCGAGACGCCCTTGCAGTAGCATGGTACTCCCAGGATAAGGCTGCTGGGGAGGTTTAGGGGGCCCTTGAAGTAATCTTGAGGCTATGACGGTTTTTCATTAAAAATTTCCCCCAGCCATTTACAAAACATAGACTTACAAAACATACTCCTATCGCAGCGAGGGCTGCTAGATACACCCAACTCCTATTGAGGCTCAAAATGCTCCATTTGTCCCCCGAGCCCCAAAAATACTGAGTCGGGAGTGAGGGTCAAGGGAAAGGTTAATGGACTTTAACCTCCTGGTTTTTGCCGGATCTGAGGAGAGTCTGGTACGGTCCTTGACTCTGGCATAATGGGGTGGTTCGTCCGTTGAGGTGGCCTTGGTGCCCAGTCCTCCCTTCCCTGGCCCGGCGGCCCTGAAAGATCGACTAGCCATCCCTAGCCTTAGTGTTTCTTCGGGGTTGATGATGGTGGGCCTGGGGCTCACCCTGGGGTTTGTGATCGTTGCCTTACTTTCTCCCAGTTTTCAGACGTGGGGCCTGATCCAAGATCCCACCGCCGCCTTACAAAATCCTATTCATCAGACCCCTGACCTGAATCACTGGTTTGGCACCAGTCGGCAGGGTTACGACGTGTTTGCCCGCACCCTATTTGGTAGTCGGGCGGCCTGGCAGGTGGTGCTGTTAGCCACGGTCCTGAGCCTGGCAATTGGGGTACCCCTGGGCATGGTGAGTGGCTACCTGGGTGGCCCCCTGGATCGAGCCCTGGTATTTTTGATGGATACAATTTATACCCTGCCGGGGTTGTTGCTGTCGGTCACCCTGGCCTTTGTGGTGGGGCGGGGGGTGGTGAATGCGGCGATCGCCCTTAGTATTGCCTACATTCCCCAATATTTCCGGGTGGTGCGTAACCATACGGTCAGCGTAAAAACCGAGCTTTTTATTGAGGCGGCCCAGGCCCTGGGGGCCTCCACCTGGACAGTACTGACCCGTTATCTGATGAGGAACGTGATCCAGAGCGTACCGGTACTGTTTACCCTGAATGCCGCCGACGCCATCCTGGTGCTGGGGGGGCTGGGATTTTTGGGGTTGGGCTTGCCAGAACAGGTGCCGGAGTGGGGGGCGGATATTCGTCAAGCCCTGGATGCTCTTCCCACCGGCATCTGGTGGCCTGCCCTATTCCCTGGTTTGGCCCTCACCCTGATGGTGACCGGTCTCTCCCTGGTGGGGGAAGGGCTAAATGAACTGGGGCGACGGTCTACCGGTAGAGACATTTAATCGATCCCGTTTCCGATGGCGGCGGCGATCGCTCTAATTGGGCTGGAAGATAGTGTTCCAATCCTGCTTCATATCTACCACCAGCCAGCCGCGATCGGGAGCCTCCTGAAGCGCTTCCACCAGTTTACCGGTGCTCTTGGGGGTAGCGTCGTAGGCGTATTCCCGTTCACCGTCGGTGTGGTGGACGATCAGACCGAGACTGGGACGGGGGTTGTTGATGGTGGTGTACTGCAACATGGCGTGGTCACCATCACTGTTGCCACAGCATACCGTCGGCCGCCGACCAATGAACTGGTGAATACCGACCGGTTTGCCCGCTTTGTCATTCACAAATAAATAGTCGAGGGTTTTGGTGAGCACCGGTCCGCTAGCCCCTAGGGCAAAGGTGGTCCGGGCTGTGGAGCCCACAACCTGCTCTGGGGGTATGCCGTAGACGCGCTCTACCCAAACTCGCATGAAATCAGCACCGCCACCGGAAACGATGAAGTTCTTAAAACCATTCCCCCCCAGGTAAGCCAGGAGTTCCTGCATGGGTTGGTAGGTCAGTTGGTGGTAGGGCCTGCCAAAGTGCGGGTGGTGGGCGGATGCCAGCCAAGCCTCCACGGCGTCACGAAACTCCTCTACGGTCATGCCGGCATGGGTGAGGGCCAGCACCCGCATCAGGCCGTCGAAGTGCTGACCTTCCAGGAGTTTTGCCAGGTCGCCGGCCAGGGCCGCCTGCACCATGGCATCAGCGGCCAGTTCGGGCTCTGTGGGCAGGCGCCGTTTCAGTTCGTCCAGGGCAAAGACGGCTTGAAAGGGCATCGGATTTTCCGGCCAAAGGGTACCGTCGTTATCGTAGACGGCAATACGTTCTGGCAATGGTAAGAAATCTGGCGATCCTATGGTTGTCACCCTGGCAACAAAGTCCAGGATCCCCTGCTTAGCAGGGCTATCGTTCCAACTAGGGAGTGGATCAGCAGTGGTAGAGATCATAGAGTTTTTCCTGGGCAACACCGAAATCTCCGATTTGGTAAAGGCTTACGGATTGGGCCCGCACCGGGAAGACCTGAAACGGTTCTGCCTTGAGGGCGTCCACACAGTCCCGGGTGCCGATACCGACGGTTAGATGGGGGTTATAATTTGTGCCGGTGCGGGGGCCGACAAAGTTATTGACATAGTTTACCGTGGGCTGACTAATCGCTCCACCGTCGAGGCGGGGCGCAAAAGCCTCCCCTGTCCCCTGCTCCACGGCAAATGGAGCGACGGCGTCGATAATGCTTTGCTGGAGTCGAACCAGATCCGGGGTTGGTTCGATGACGATCCCCGCCAGGGCAAGATTGTCGGAGGCTAAATCATAGTAGCCGATCGCCCTGCTCTGCCAGTTAATGGGCGGCTCTACAGCCAGTACCTGGATAACAGCCTCAACAACCTGGTCAAGATCCGCCGTCTCTACAAACCGCTGCAGAATGGTGATGTGGGGGGCGTGGTTGGCATCGAAGGCAAACCCGTCGGGGTAACTCTCCCGCAGCCGACTATTCACCGCCTTTGCCCGCTCGACCGTAGCTGGGTCTGGCTCTAAGAGTACGTTAATCGCAATTAAGGTCATGGCAGAGATAACGCTATGGATTGGCTTGGGGACTCAGTTCTTCCTCTACCCGGCGAGGCTGGCCCCAGATCACGGTTTCCTGCCTATAAATTACCATGCCCGGACGAGCCCCCTTGGGTTTATAAACGTGGCGGGGTTGGGTGTACACCACCGGTACCTGGTCCGCCTGGCGGGCCTGGCTAAAGTAGGCGGCCAGGTCAGCGGCGTACTGGCGATCGCGATCGCTGGGCACCTGGCCCGGCTCTAGCCTGAGCAACACATGGCTACCGGGGATTTCCTGGCTATGGAACCACAGATCGTAGTCGCTGGCCACGGTGGAAATCAGCAGGTCATTCTGGCGATTGTTGCGCCCCACCCACACCGGCAGACCGTCGGGGCTGAGGTGGCGGCGAAAGCCCTCCGATTGGGCCCGACCCGGGGCCGGGGGGCGGTAACCTGGGACCACCAGGTACCCCTGTTGCACCAGTTCCTGTTCAATCTCCCCCAGGGCCTCCAGGTCCGCCGGTTCCTGGTAAGCGGGGAGCTGCTTGAGGCTGGCCTCCACCTGCTGCAGATAGGCCAGTTCCCCCTCCACCGCCCTCAGCAGGGGCTCCACCACCTGGCGGGCCCGTTGCAGCTTCTGGTGCTGCTTATACAGGCGTTGGGCCTGCTGAATCGCCGTTTTATCCGGATCAATGGGGATGGTGAGGGGGACACCGGTGGCAAAATCCGGCAGGGTGAGCTGGGTTAGGCCGGGCTGCCACCGGTGGCTGTAGGCCATCAGCAGGTCAGCCTGCTGCCGCAGTTGGTCGGCCTGGGCGGAGTCGGCCAGCCGCTGCCGAAAGCCCTCCGCCTTGTGCTGTACCTTAGCCAGGGCGGTTTTCAGCTTCTGCTGCAGCTGGTTGTGCAGTTGACTAAACCGCTGCCGGTCCAGTTCGCCGCTGTAGTAGCGCTCCAAAACCTGGTGGACCGAAGCCTCCCCGGGCTGGTCCCAGGCCAGCAGGGTATAGCCGTCGGCGGTCAGGGCGGGGTGCCAATCCCCCGTCTCCAGCGCGGCTAACCAGCGTTGCCAAACCTGAAACAGGCGCTCCCAGTCGGCGCGGGTGAGGGCGGAGGAGAGGCTCTGGGGGTTAAGTTGGGCCTGGGCCAGCAGCGATCGCACCAGGCTGGAGCTCAGGCCCCGATAGCTCTGCAGGAGCACCTTCCCCAGGGGACCGGGCACCAGGGTGAGGCGCTCCTGCCAACTCTCCAGGGACTCCTGGCGACTGGGGCAGGGGCCCAGCAAGGCGGGGGGTAGTTGGTAGGGTTCGCCAGTTTGGATGGGGCGGACCCGGGATTGCTGTTCACTCACCTGGTGGGCGGCGGTGACGATCTGGCCCTGGGCGTTAACTAAAATCACATTGCTGTACTTACCCATGATCTCCACGTAGAGATGCCACAGGGGTGGGTCTCCGGGCCGTTGACCAAACTGCAAATCCAGCACCCGTTCCCAGGGGGCCAGGGGGGCAACGGCCACCAACACCAGCTGGTTGAGCTGGTGCTTGAGCTGTTGACTAAAGGTGAAGGTGTCTTGACCCCGGGGGGGGGCCTCCCCCAGGTGCAGCCGGGCCGCCTGGGGATGCCAGGAAAGGGTCAGCCAACTCCGCTGATCAAAGGTGCGCAGGGCCAGGGCCAGGCAAGTGGTCTGCCACTGGACCACCTGTTCGCAACGGCAGGGCACCCAGCCCCGCTGCAGGTCATGGACCACCGCCATCAGGGTGGTTAGATCAACCGGTTGCATGGGAGTTAGACAATCCGCCGAAGGTTACTGGCCTTAAGGATAGTACGCCATCGGGGGTTAGTTTATCCGCCCCTGGGTAAGTGCTTTAGCTATGGCAGGTTTCATTGAGGTGAGGTGTACTCATGGGAGACGCGAAGGTTCCGCCTGGAAAGGGTTTTGTCGTTTACGAGTATTCTCATCATTGTGAATTCCGCTATAACTGAGCTTCAAGAACAGGACCGCGCCGCAGCCAGGGCAAAATCATGGTTGCACGGCAGTCCTGACTCTCCTTCTATGAATAGAGTTAATGGAATGACTGGGGACATTTCTATAGAGAAAGCGCCCTATTTTCGATCAATCTAAAAGCAGGGCAATCTGGATTGTCATAGAATAGAAAACACAACAACGATTTAGTTGTTCTGCAGCTGCAGCGATAGGTAACGCGGCGGAAGTGAGTCAGAAGCTTTATCCTTAATTTCCCTGGATGAATTAGTAGATTCCTAAGGGTTTCAGCCTGGGTAATCCTACTTCAAAGTAGGTGAGATCTTTTCCTGCGGTAGTGGGGATTGTCGTGGCAAAGTAGAGCCTCTGTTGAAGATGTCAGTCTTAGTTTCAGACCTTGTTCAATTGGGAGTGATGATTACCGTGTTAGAAGCGTCTGTCTTTGCCACCATCCTGTTTGGGTTTTTCGGCATTATCTTCAAAAGAAATTTGGTCATGAAGATCATTTCCATGGATGTTATGAGTACGGGGGTAATTGGCTATTACGTTGTTGTCGCGTCTAGAAACGGTCTGTTTGCGCCAATTGTGAGCGATCGCCCAGTCGCCTATGCTGACCCAGTACCCCAGGCTGTGATTTTGACGGCCATCGTCATTGGTCTCTCGATTCAGGCGTTGATGCTGGTGGGAGTAATGAAATTAGCCCAGGATAACCCCACTCTGGAAACCAGCGAAATCGAAAAAGCTAACACCCCATGACTACTGAGGCGATGCTTAGCCAGACTACCCTAACCCTATTCTGGATTGCCCTACCCTTTTTGGTGGGCTTCTTGATCTACTTGCTGCCCCGCTGCGATCGTCCCCTGGCCCTGGCGGGGGCCCTCACCTCTGTAGCCTATGCTACCCAGGTGCTTCGCGCCCCAGACACAATAACGCTGGGACTGCTAGATCACTTTGGAGTGAGCTTAATTATTGACCCATTGACGGGGTTTTTTATTATTACCAATGGCCTGGTGACAGCGGCGGTCATTTTCTATTGCTGGAACAGCAGTAAGACGCCTTTCTTCTATGCTCAAACTCTGATTTTACATGGCAGTGTTAATGCTTGCTTTGCCTGTTCTGATTTCATCAGCCTATACGTAGCCTTAGAGGTCATTAGTATTGCCGCATTTTTGCTGATTGTCTATCCCCGCAGCGATCGCTCTATTTGGGTGGGGCTACGCTACCTGTTTGTCAGCAATGTGGCGATGTTGTTTTATCTTGTCGGTGCGGTGTTGGTCTATCAAACCCACCACTCCTTCTATTTTTCCGGATTGCGAGGGGCTCCCATCGAGGCAACTGCCTTGATATTTTTAGGGTTGTTAGTCAAGGGTGGCATTTTTGTATCGGGGCTATGGCTCCCCCTCACCCATTCCGAGTCCGATGCCCCTGTGTCTGCCCTGATGTCGGGAATTGTGGTGAAGGCCGCCGTCTTGCCCCTGGTACGCTGTGCCTTGCTGCTAGAGGAGATCGATCCCCTGGTGCGGATTTTTGGTGTAGGAACGGCGGTGCTGGGGGTGGGCTATGCCGTGGTTGAAAAAGATGCCAAGCGCATGCTCGCCTTTCATACGGTTTCCCAGCTGGGCTTTATTCTGGCGGCACCGGAGGTGGGGGGCTTTTATGCCCTAACCCATGGCCTGGTCAAGGCGGCACTGTTTTTGATTGTGGGCACCTTGCCCAGTCGCAATCTCAAGCAGCTGCAACAGCTGCCCCTCTACACCCCGATCTGGATTGCCCTAGCCATCGCCAGTTTTTCGATTTCCGGGTTTCCCCTACTGTCGGGCTACGGGGCCAAGGTGCTGACCATGGAAAATCTACGCCCCTGGCAAGTGATTGGCATGAATATTGCCGCCTTAGGAACGGCAATTTCCTTTGCAAAGTTTATCTTTTTACCCCATCAACCCCAGGTATCCGCTTCTTCCCCGGCCCTACCATCAGGTTTTTTGGTGGCGATGCTGCTGTTAGTGGGGGGGCTATTTGCCGCCAATGTGGTCTACTACGATGCCTATAGCTGGGACAATATCCTTAAACCCTTGGTCACCATCGGCCTGGGATGGATAGCCTACTGGATAATTTTTCGTCATCTTGAAATCAAGCTGCCTCGAATGTTAGAAGAATTCGATCATTTGATGGGCTTCATGGGTTTAAATTTAATCTTGCTATTTTGGATGGCATTAGCATAATGGGCGACTTGATCTTGCGATTGGTGATTTGGTTTCTGTTGACCGCTGATTTGAGTCTGGTCAATATTGCCATAGGCGTGACCATTGCCCTGCTGTTACCCCGCAGTTCCGTAGCTAAAACCCGCTTAAGAGATCTGCTCTGGGGGCTGGGTAAAATCATTGTGGCCATTCCCCAGGCCTATGGGGAAGCGGTTCAACTAATCCTGCAACCCCACACGGAGGAGGAAATTGTCATGGAGCGGGTCCAGGGTCGCCGTTCTCCAGGGCAGGTGTTCCTGGATATTTTTCTGATTACTTTTACACCCAAAACTACGGTTTTAAATTACCACGAAGATGGCTGGTACGAAGTTCATCAGGTTAGGCGCAGGTGATAGCTATGGGTTTTTTAGATCTGGTGCTGATGGCTATGATTTTGGCCCTACTGATTCCCCTCTATGAAGCTTGGCGAAACCAAGATATTTGGCAAACCATGCTTTCCCTATCCAGTGTGTCCTCCAAGACCGCGGTGATGATTTTACTGGTTTCGGTGTTGCGAGACGATTGGATGATAGGGGTTGTGGGCGTGATTATTTTAAGTGTGGGTAATGCGGGTTTTATGTTGTTAGCCCATATTCTAAAACGCTTGGGGGATGCATGATGGAGTGGTTTAGCTATGGCTGTATTGGCTTGGGCTTGGTGTTTTGGTTTTGGGGTACCTCGTTTCTGTTGAGCCAGCGATCGGTGCTGTTCAAGCTGCACAACCTATCGGTGTCAGATACCCTGGGTTCCCTTGCCATTATTTTTGGCCTGCTCCTGCAGCGATCGAGAGAATGGCCCCTGTTGCTGCTGGCCATGCTTTCCCTGGCCCTATGGAACACTATGTTGGGCTACGTGCTGGCCTACTGCTCTAGCCGCAGTTTGATCACCCGGAGGTCATCCAATGGATAGTTACATCTATGGGATTACGGCGTTGCTGCCCCTGGCAGCAGCTATGCTGGTGTTCCAGGTCAATCCTTACCATGCCTTGGTGATTCGGGGGATTCTGGGGGCGATCGCCGCCCTGGTCTACACCGTCCTGGGGGCTCCAGATGTGGCCTTGACCGAGGCGCTGGTTGGCACCCTCCTGGCGATTACCCTCTACGCCGTGGCGGTGCGGTCATCCCTGGTTTTCCGGTTGGGGGTACTCAACGCCGGAGCCACTGAGGCGGCAAAGGGGTTGGATACCCCGGAGGTCACCCCACTACAGGAACTGGTCAACCACCTCAATAGGGCCTTTAGCGACTATCGCCTGCGGGTTGAACTAGTACCCTACGGTAATTCAGAAGACCTGCATCGGGCGCTGATGGAAAAGGACGTTCACGCCACCTGTGAACCGGGCTCTGGGCTAGAGGAATGGGGGGCGATCGCTGCCAGTTCCTCCACCTCCACCCCGCCTTACCGCATCACCACTCGATTGCGGCGCCTCTACGACCTGATGAACCGGGATTTCCTAACCGCCATAGCCCAGTTAAGCTACATCGATCCTGCGGTGGTTTGAGAGGTGACTTGATGAAATGGATTTATTTAATTGCCGGTCTTGCCTTCTACATCAAAATTCTATTTATACCCAATCCTTCGCCGACCTTGCCCTTCTCCATTGTCGATGCCATAGCCCAGGATAGCGGTGTACCCAACGTCGTGTCGGGTATTATTCTGCGAAATCGGCTCTACGATACGATCTTCGAGGTGATTGTGTTCACCATCGCCATTATGGGCTGTAACTTCCTCTTGTCGAATGAACGTCCCCTCAGTCAGGTTTATCAATTTCCCGATCAATCCTCGGTGCTACTAGCACGGTTGGGGGCGACGATTTCTGCCCTGGTGGGCATTGAATTAGCCCTGCGTGGCCATCTCACCCCAGGGGGCGGCTTTGCCGCAGGGGTAGCGGGGGGTACCGCCATCGGGTTGATTGCCATGACCTCTTCCCCAGACTGGATGCAGGGCATCTATCAGCGCTGGCGGGCAGCAATTTGGGAAAAGATTTCGGTGTTAGTATTTGTGCTGCTGTCCATCATCACCCTGATCGGGGTAGAACTGCCCCACGGCGATATGGGAGCGCTGATCAGCGGCGGTATTATCCCTATCCTAAATATTCTGGTGGCGGTTAAAGTCGCCTTAGGATCCTGGGCGGTGGTTTTAATTTTCATTCGCTATCGAGGATTATTGTGAAGGAACGACAGTGCGTCTCCAGTCTTTCAGTGGAATTAGCCTGGGCCTGACCTCCTTGCAGGTAGCTAGGACAATATGCCCCTGTAGGGAGTTTGCCTACCGCGGATAAGGTTTTCTATCCGCCCTGATCGGCAGTTCAAGCGCCGAACGATAGCGGGCTTCGTTTTGCCTAACCGACTCCGCCAGATCCACCATGGGGAGGGGGTAGTCAACCCCCAGCCGTATTCCCCAGCGGCGTTGCTCCACCGGCAGCAGTTGCCAGGGCTGATGCACCTTAGCGGCAGGTAGGGCGGCCAACTCCGGTAGCCAGAGTTTCACGTAGGCCCCCTGGGGGTCGTAGTCCTGGGCTTGCTTGAGAATGTTAAAGTAGCGAAAGCCGCGGCCATCGTTGCCCACCCCAGCGGTGTAGGCCCAGTTGCCGTAGTTGCTACAGACATCGTAGTCAATCAGGCAGGACTCAAACCACTCGGCCCCCAGGCGCCAGTCTAGACCCAGGTTTTTGGTTAAAAAACTGGCCACGTTTTGGCGACCCCGGTTGGACATGAACCCCGTGGCCGCTAGTTCCCGCAGGTTGGCATCCACCAAAGGAAAGCCGGTCAACCCCTGGCGCCAGGTGTCAAACTCAGCCCAATCCAGGCGCCAGGGTACCGCCAGGCGACGCAGACCGGAGGGATAAAAGAGGCGATCGCCATGCTTGGCGGCAATGAAGCGAAAATAGTCTCGCCAGAGTAACTCAAAGATCAACCAGTAGGTGGATTCATTGCTGCCCCGCTGCGCCTCGTAGGCCTTGACCTCGGCGTAGACCTGGCGCGGTGACAGGCAGCCCAGGGCCAGCCAGGGGGATAGTTTACTGGAATAGTCGGCCCCCACCATCTGGTTGCGGGTCTGTTTATAGGTTTTTAGGCGATCGCTGTCCCAGAGGTAGTGCTGCAGCCGCTCCAGGGCGGCCCGCTCACCCCCCCGAAACACCATCACCGCCCGGGGGTCAGGGGTGGGGAGGGCCAGGCCCAGATCCGCTAAGCCGGGAATTTCACCCCGGTCGATGGCCCCCAACTGCTCCAGGGGCGGCAGGCGATCGGGGATGGGGCAGGGGCTGGCCACCCGACTTTGCTGTTCCACCCGCTGCCGAAAGGGGGTAAACAGCTCCGGCAGATCCGCCAGGCCGAAGGGCAACTGGTCACGGTGGTGGAGGGTGCCATCCCAGGGTCGATGATAGCGCACCCCCAAGGGCGCCAGGCGATCGCAGAGGGCCCCATCCACCGCCAACTCCTCCTGGGTGACGGGGCTGTGCCAGACCACGATGTCAATGTCCAAGCCATCCACCAGATCGGGAATCACCTGCTCGGGGTGGCCCTGGCGGACAACCAGATCACTGCCCCGCCGCCGCAGGGCCCACCGTAAATCCGCCAAACTTTCTAGCAAAAACTGGGCCCGATGGGGGCCGGTCTTGGCAAAGCCAAAGCTGGTTTGACCAAACTGACGGGGGTCGAGACAGTAAAGGGGCAGAATTGGCTTGCCCAAGGTGATCGCCCAATTCAGGGCCGGATGATCCTGCAGTCGCAAATCCTGTCGAAACCAGAGCAAAATCGCCATACCCCTAGCGGATCCCTCAGCAGACTCGGCGGCCGCCGCAGAAATGGCCAACCCTGGACTATAGTTTTAAGTATTATAAACAAATGTGACTCTTTTCTGGAGAATACCCATGCCAGTACAAGTTGGTCAAATCGCCCCCGATTTTACCCTGATGAACCAATCTGGGGAGCCCGTTACCTTAAGTGACTATCGCGGGGAAAAGTCAGTGGTGCTCTACTTCTACCCCAAGGATGATACCCCGGGCTGCACCACTGAATCCTGCGCCTTCCGCGACAGCTATGGCGACTTTCAGCAATCTGGGGCAGAGGTGATTGGCATTAGCAGTGACTCCCCCACCTCCCACCAGCAGTTTGCCAGCAAGTACAACCTGCCCTTCACCCTGGTCAGCGATAGCACCGGAGAGGTACGCCGGGCCTACGGCGTACCAGCCACCCTCGGCCTATTGCCGGGCCGGGTCACCTATGTGATTGATGAGACCGGGGTGGTGCGTCACATCTTTAACTCCCAATTTAACCCCAAGGCCCACGTGGGGGAAGCCAAAAAAGTGATTCAGCAATTCTAGCCATGGTGGATCTTCCCGCCGCCGAGGCCCTGGCGGCTGATCTGGCCAGGCTGCAGGCGGCGGCAGTTGATCTCTGGTACCCCAGTGAAATCGATGCCCCCCTAGCGGTGGTGCAGTGGGACCAGCCAACCCTGGAGGCAACCCTGGCTAATCCGTCCAGGCCCCTGACCTGTTGGCCAGGAGAGGTTTTTTTTCAGCCGATCCTCGCCAACCCCTTTTGGCGGAACCCCCAGGGCGACCATCTGGGACAGCGCTATGCATACCTCAAACAACTGCTCTGGAGTACCCTAACCGAGATCCACACCTACCGTTCAACGGCCCCTGAAGTGACCCTCTACCTGATTGGTCGCCACCCCAGCGGCCTCTACCTGGGGCTCCGGACCCTGGCGGTAGAGACCTAATTGCCGCTGCCGATGGGCAATCACCCTTTTCAGCCAACCTCCTAGCCCCTAGCCCCCTTCAACATGCAGTGATCCTGCCCTTAAGTCTTTATGGGGAAAGTTTTTAGAGACTAACACAGGTGCTAAGGTTAAGAAATGACAAAGAATAGCCGCTCAGAAGTCATTCTGATGCAGCTTGAGGTTACCTCCAACCCTCGACCTGTTCAGGGTCGAGACAGCTATACCTGAGGTTAAGGATTTTTCCTTAGATTATGGTGTAGTTTATCTCTAGAGAAAAGAATTTAACCTGGCCAGACCCAGAGCGATCGCAGCCCTGGGTCGAGTTTCTATAACCCTTTGCCGAGTTCACGCCATGGCTGTCACTACGGTCCGTTCTCCCCTTCCCGCCGACATTAGCCTGCCCGACTGGTTAGCCAACTGTATCCTGAGCTACCACCAGCAAGCTGAAACGGAGGGTGTGGAAACGGAGATTGACCACTCCGGTGACGAGCTGGTCTGCCGGGCCTTTGAGTTTGCCTACCACCTCCACGAAGGTCAAAAACGGGCCTCCGGAGAGCCCTATATCTGTCACCCTGTGGCCGTAGCTGGCCTCCTGCGAGACCTGGGGGGCGACAGTGCCATGGTGGCAGCGGGCTTTCTCCACGATATCGTAGAAGACACCGACACCACCCCAGAGGCACTGGAGCAACAGTTTGGTGAGGAGGTGCGCCAGCTGGTGGAGGGGGTGACCAAACTCTCTAAGTTTAACTTCGAAAGTAAAACCGAGCGCCAGGCGGAAAACTTTCGTCGCATGTTCCTGGCCATGGCCCAAGACATTCGGGTGATCGTGGTGAAGCTGGCCGACCGCCTGCACAACATGCGCACCCTGGAGCACCTACCGGCGGAAAAGCAACGGCGCATTGCCCGAGAAACCATGGAGGTTTTTGCGCCCCTAGCCAATCGCCTGGGGATCGGACGCGTCAAGTGGGAGCTGGAGGATCTGTCCTTTAAGTACCTGGATCCCGAGTCCTACCGGCGCATGCAGGAGTACGTCACGGAAAAACGGGCTGATCGGGAGGCCCGCCTGGTGTTGGTAGCGGAAACCCTGCGGCAGCGCATGCACGAAGCGGGGATTCAGGTGGTGGAGGTGAGCAGTCGCCCCAAACACCTCTACAGCATCTACAACAAGATGGAGAAGCAGCGTAAGGACTTCCACGAGATCTACGATGTCGCGGCGGTGCGCCTGATCGTCGGCACTAAGGAGGACTGCTATCGGGCCCTGGCCATCGTCCATGATGCCTTTCGACCCATCCCCGGTCGCTTTAAAGATTACATCGGCCTACCCAAACCCAACCGTTATCAGTCACTGCATACGGTGGTGATTGGCACCAAGGGTAAGCCGATCGAAGTGCAGATTCGCACCCTGGAGATGCACCACATCGCCGAGTATGGGATTGCCGCCCACTGGAAGTATAAGGAAACCGGCAGCTCCAGCCATACCCCCCTGAGTGCGGACGATGAGAAATTTACCTGGCTGAGACAACTGCTGGACTGGCAAAACGACCTCAAGGATGCCCAGGAATTTTTGGAGAACGTCAAGGGCAACTTGTTTGACGAGGAGGTCTACGTCTTTACCCCCGACGGTGATGTCATCCCCCTTAGCCGTGGCGCTACCCCCGTTGACTTTGCCTATCGCATCCACACAGAGGTGGGACACCATTGTTCTGGTGCCAAGGTTAACGATCGCATCGTCACCCTCGACACCCCGGTAAAAAATGGCGACATTGTCGAGATCCTTACTCAAAAGAATAGCCACCCCAGCCTGGACTGGCTTAACTTTGTAGTCACCGCCGGAGCCCGTAACCGGATTCGCCAATGGTATAAGCGCTCCAATCGAGATGAGAACATCACCCGGGGTCGCGACCTGCTGGAGAAGGAACTAGGGCGCAATGGCTTTGATGCCCTGCTCAAGTCTAACCAGGCCCAGGCAGCGGCGGAGCGCTGCAACTACGCCACGGTGGATGATCTGATGGCGGGCCTGGGCTACGGCGAAGTCACCCTCAATCTAGTGGTGAATCGCCTGCGGGAGAGTATCAAGGCCCAGCAACCCCTGGAGTCCCTTTCCCTGGCGGATGCGGATCAGTTTTTGGCTGGGGCAGTAACCAGCCCCCACCAACGGCCCCGGACTCTGCCCTCCAATGCCCCCATCCTCGGGGTTGAGGGGCTGGTCTACCACATCGCTGGTTGCTGCAACCCCCTGCCGGGGGAACCAATCCTGGCCAGCGTCAGTCTGGGCAGTCGGGGTATTGCCATCCATCGTCAGGGTTGCCCTAACCTGGAGGCGGTGCCGGGTGATCGGCTGATTCCGGTGAGTTGGAACACCGGCGACCCAGCCAACCCTCGCCAAACCTACCCAGTGGAAATCAAAATTGAGGTAATTGATCGGGTCGGGGTGTTGAAGGATATTCTCTCCCACCTGTCAGACCTACAAATTAATGTCCATAAGGCCCAAGTCAAGACCTTCCCAGGTCAAACCGCAGAGATTGACCTGGGGTTGGATGTGCGCGATCACCTCCATCTTGAGCAGACCTTTAGCCAACTGCGTAAAATGACCGACGTGCTTAACCTACGACGCCTCAGTCAAACCTAGGCTGTCATGCTATCAATCAGGCCGCGTCAACGTCTTAGAGGGTGCATCCCAGTTTTGCAGCCCTCACCCTAAATCCCTCTCCCAGAGCGGGAGAGGGACTTTGAATCCGGTTCCCCTTCTCCCAAAAAGGGAGAAGGGGTTAGGGGATGAGGGCAAACTTACAAAAGTGGGATGCTCTCGTCTTAGATGACTTTCCGCCAACAACGTTCTCAGGTTTCTGAGTGATGATAGGTATCAATAGGAACGGTTAGCCTCCCTGACCGTTCGTCGCCTCCGGGCCAAATCCTGGGTGGGCTAGGGAGCGAGAGGAGAACCCAGGCCTCTGACGGAACGTTTCTGGCGAGGTCAGTGGAGACTGCCTGGAATCATCTATCCTCTGTCCTTGCTCAGGAGATAGAGACCCAAAGACCAGTCGGTTTCGGAGAGATTCTGCACCGATCGATCCCTGCGGGGATAGCCTGGAGTCTCGAGTCGAGTCCTGAGGATTTTGATACAGGACTTGTGAATGTAGGCGCATCGCTTGGCTGGGCAGGCGAGTCGCTGTCAAGCAGGGGAAGGTTCCCCGAAGGGCACTGTAACTCTGGTGGTGGGATGCTTCCAAAGCCTTACCCATGGGTGCGTCAGGGGACTGCAGCAGGGGACTGGTCACTTGATCGGTAGGGGCGGTAGGGGCAACGACTTTAACTGTCGCCAGACTGATCTGAAGAGGACCAGGCTGCACTAAGCCGGGGCAGGTTGAACCTGGCTTGGAAGCAACCCCTGAAGACGGAGAGGTGGGGTCAGGGGATGTGGCGGAGACATGGTTAACAGAGCTAACGGTCGTGGGTGGCACCTGAGAAGCCGCTGTGGGTATAGGCTGCTCGGCCAGGGTAGAGGCGGGGGGAGGAGCCGGAATCAGGGGTTTTGGTAAGTTGGGATTAAGGTTGATCGGTTGCCGGGGCAAGCTGGTAACGGTAGACGTCACCACCGGACTACGCTGAGCTTGCAGTTGGGCTAATCTAGTCTTGGCCAGCTGTTCTCGCTTCAATCGGGCTTGTTGAAGTCTGGCTTGAATTTCCTGATCGGAAAAGGGTGAGCCTCCTCCGCTTAGGGCTATTGCCCTAGACCTAACCAGAGCGGTTGGGGATAGCTCTGGCCCAGTGGCAGACCGGGGAAGAGGGATCACAGACTGCGATCGCAGATTAATCTTAGGCGGTGGTGTGTTGGCCGACTGGGTAGGTTGGGTTGGGGGAGTGGTAGCCTCCTGACTGCCACAGGCGGTCAAGGCCAGGAGCCCACTACAGGAAGCCAAGGTGTAGAAACGCATACTAGAGTTATTCATAGGGCAGCCATTAAGCGAAATTAAGCGGAGGGTCTACCGTTTACCTAATCAACTGCTCATATATACGGCCCTTGGTCTGGCGATCAGAATGATTCCCAAGAAAAATTGTGAAGATTCCATAGACGGTTCCCGGTGGGGTACTAATGCTCGGTGAAGTGGCGGCCCTGGCCGCTGCCCTTTTATGGGCCCTGGCGACGTTGTTATTTGGTCAATTGGGTAAGTCTCTTTTGCCCCTAGGGCTAAACCTGGCCAAGGGGGCGATCGCCCTACTGCTACTGGCCCTCACCCTGCTGGTCCTGGGGCGCCCTCCCGCCGGCCTAGAGGGTTGGGTTCTGGTACTACTGTTGGCCAGTGGCGGGGTAGGCATTGGCCTGGGGGATACGGTCTATTTTGCCGCCATCAACCACCTGGGGGCCCGCCGGGCCCTGCTAATGGAAACCCTGGCCCCCGCCCTGGCGGCCCTGCTGGCAGCGGTAGGACTGGGGGAAGTCCTGAGCTGGTCAGCCTACCTGGGCATGGCCTTGACCCTGGCGGGGGTGGGCTGGGTGATTAGCCAGCGTTTGCCGCCAACGGCTGAGGTTACCCCTAGTCCCGGCTATCGGGGCATCCTCTACGGGGTCCTGGCGGCCCTGGGCCAGGCCAGCGGGGCGGTGCTGTCCCGGGCCGCCCTGGCGGACACCAGTGTCGACCCCCTGTGGAGTTCCCTGTTGCGTCTGGTGGGGGGAGTCCTGCTGATTACCACCCTGCTGGCCAGTCAGGGGCAGTTGCGCCATCACATTAAGCCCCTAGAGTCCGGTCGAGTCCTGGCCCTGGTGGCGGTGGCGGCGGTGTTGGGTACCTACCTGGGGATCTATCTCCAGCAGATCGCCTTGAAGTATAGCCCCACCGGGGTGGCCCAGGCCCTTACCGCCACCAGTCCCCTCTTTATCCTGCCGATGGCGGTCTTGGTGGGGGATCGGGTGACAGGGCGAGCGGTGGGGGGAGCGGTGGTTGCTCTGGTGGGGGTAGTCCTATTGGTGAATGGTTAAAACACCAGCTCCAGGTGCACCTGCCAACCCTCCGCCTGGCGCTGAATCTGAATACGGCGAATAAATTCCCGAAAGAAGAACCGCCGTTCCGCCTCGGATAGGTCCAGCCAAAATTGAGGGATAGCAACCGATCGGGAGAGTTCCTGCAGGTTCACCGGTGGCAGTTGGGACCGCTGTTGCTCGAGTTGGGCAATCTCCCCCGTCAGGGTATACCGTCGTAGGTCCGCCGTCTCCGGATCAAGGATGCCGGTCGCCACCAGGCCGGGCAGCTGCTCTAAAATAGCTTGCTTCTCGGTGATTTGGCCGGCTAGTTGATCACCCCGGCCAGGGCCCCCAGGCCCCGATTGGGCAACCCCAGCCGGGGCGGGGGTGGGGCTCTGCCTTGCCCCCCCACCCTCCTGGGAGGCTACTTCAGGGATGTCAGGGCTTGCCCCCCCGGCCCCCAGGCGGGCGACGGCCCGGGGCAGGTCCTGACAAATTTGATCAATAATTTTGTCCAGGACCGCATCGTAGGGCAGGCTGCCACAGCGAGGCGATCGCCCGCAGCCCTTGGGCCGCAGATAGAGGTAGGTTTTAGCCTGGCCCCGACGACTGGTTTGGCTAATAATTAGCGGGCAGCCACAGGTTTGACAGGACACCAGCCCAGCCAGGGATCGGGGGGCGCCAGCGGTACGGGGGGGGAGGGGCCGGTTGCGGCGCAGCAGGCGATCGATCTGGGCCGCCTCCGACCGGCTGATAATGGCGGCATGGGTGTCCCGCTGGATGTGACCATCCTGATATTGTAAGTCCCCCCGATAAACGGGGTGGGTGAGCCAGCGCCGCCCGGTGGAGACGGCAATGCGCTTACCAAAGCGATTTTCAATGAACCGCACCGCCCCCCGCAGGGACCCGTAGAGCAGGAATTCATTCACCAGGGCGGTGACCACAGGGGCGGTGGTGCGATCGATCAGATAGCGGTCTTGCCCCCGTCGATAACCATAGGGGGCCTTGCCCGGCGGCGGTAGGGATTGGAGTCGGTTACGAGCGTGGCCCCGACGCAGCTGGCGGCGCCACAACTGGTCTTGCATCTCAGCCGATTGGGGCACCAGGGCAAGGTCCGTCACCAGGGTACCCCCGGGCCAGATCATCACCGGACTCCCCATGGCCTCCAGGGTCTGAAGTTGAGCAACCACCTCCGCCAGACTATCCCCCAGAGCTTCCAGGCCCTGCACCAAGATCAGATCGGCAGGCTGTTCACGGTTATCGGCCAACAGTTGGGTAAGCTGGGGACGGTGGCCAGGGCTGAGGGGCAAGCAGAGGTCTTCATAGTATTGGGCAATATCATACTGCTGGGCCGCCTCGCCCCACCCCGACTGAGACAGGTCCTTCCCATTACCCTCCCCATAGCGGTAGGCCAGCACCCGCATTTCCACCCTTCCCTAACCCCTAAAAGGCCTGCTTCAAAGCATCCCGGAGGGCCATGGACCGATCCTGGCTGGGGCTGGCCACAATCACCATGACCATGGTGGCATTAACACCCTGGAGGCAAACAAAAACTGCTGTGGCGTCCTCCCCCTGGCCGGCCACACTGGTGTCATCGGTTTGGGTGGGGGCTAACTGTTGGGAGGTCAGAGCTTGACTAGCTTGCTCCAGGCATTCTGTCTGGTTGACAGCGGCCGATCGCCAGGCGTAGTAAATCGCCGGCCCCTCTGCCCTGGCTGGAGGCCCCAGGGTCAGTAGGCCCAGGGGAAGGATCACCGCCGCCATCCATGGTCGCGTTATTGGCATGGGTAGTTGAGCTACAGATTAAGGTTTTAGCTAACCATCCCTGGAGTCGTTTGACAAGATCCAGGTTGATCAGCTTTCCCCCCGGCCATGCCCCCCATACCCTCCCAGCCATGGCAAGATAGGGAGGTAGGTTAAGGGACAACGCCGGTGCAGATTACCTTCTTAGGGACCAGCTCTGGGGTGCCCACCCGGTCTCGTAACGTCTCCAGTGTAGCGCTGCGATTGCCCCAGCGAGCCGAGGTGTGGCTGTTTGACTGTGGTGAGGCCACCCAACACCAGTTTTTGCGCAGTGAGTTTAAATCCAGCCAGATCCGCCGCATTTTTGTCACCCACATGCATGGTGATCACATTTTTGGGTTAATGGGGCTACTGGCCAGTTGCGGCTTAGCCGGCAACCGGCAACAGCGCATCGATATCTACGGGCCCAAACCCCTAAATGACTACCTGCAGGCCTGTCGTCGTTACTCCCATACCCACTTCACCCTGCCGATTCAGATCCACGCCGTCGAGCCGGGGGTGGTGTTTGAGGATGGAGACTACCGGGTCCTCTGCGATCGCCTGGAGCACCGCATCCCGGCCTACGGCTATCGGGTGGAGGAGCGGGACCGACCCGGCCATTTTGATGTACAGCGGGCCGAGGCTTTGGGCATTCCCCCCGGCCCCATCTACGGCCAGCTAAAGCGAGGCCAGCGGGTGCAGCTGGCGGACGGGCGCACGGTCCATGGGGCTGATTTGTGTGGCCCCGACCTGGTGGGCCGCAAGCTGGTCTACTGCACTGACACCATCTACTGTGAGCGATCGGTGAGCCTGGCGGCGGGGGCGGATGTGCTGATCCACGAGGCTACCTTCTCCCACCGGGATGCGGACCTGGCCTATCAGCGCTTACACTCCACCTCCACCATGGCGGCCCAGGTGGCCCTGGCTGGCCAGGTGCAGCAATTGATCATGACCCACTTTAGCCCCCGCTACGCCCCTGGCAATGACCTGCAACTCAGTGACCTATTGGCGGAAGCCCAGGCCATTTTCCCCCAGACAATCATGGCCAGTGACTTTATGATCTACGAAATCCCCCGCCAGTCGGAAAAGACCCTGGTGTCCTCCGCCTCGTAAGCCCCCCGGGGGGACAACCCTGGCTGACCCAGGGGGCGGGCTAGACGGGTCTGAATTTGGCTGAGGTGCTGATCGTCCTGCACCGCCGGGCGGGGCATGGGCACATCGTAGTTGGGCCAGGTGGAGAGATCATTGCAGGGGCAGGGGGAGTCGGTCAGCCCCAGGGTTGGCAGATAAACAGGCATAGAACAGCGGGCACAGGCGGTTACATCCCAGGCGGGGGACAGTAGAGTAGCAATGCTTTGGTGACACCCACTCAGGTAGCAATCCTGGCCGTGGGTAATCATGATCTGCCGCCAGCACTCTTCAAATTCTTGGCTATACTGACCCTGGCGGAAAATGGGAACGGGTAGCCGTTGTCCCCGATTGCCCGGCAGCAGTACTGGCTTACCCAGTTGGAACCAGTGGGCCAGAAAGTCTCGAACCTGTGTTGCCGATGCCATCGCGGTCACCTTGGGTAAAGCCTAGGAGTATGCCTATGGCCCCATCCTAGCGTGGGCCCAGGCAAGGCGGGTGGGTAGCCCAGCCATTCTTTGGCAAGTCTGCAGATTTTCGCCGGTTGATCATCCCCCCTAGGGCTTAGTCTGCACCAAACGATGCAGGCGTTGGGCATGGACCCAGGCTAAACCCTTGAGAAAGTAAATCGTCCCGGTGATAAAGGCTAAACCCATATAAAACAGCCGAATCCCCCACCCCGCTCCGTTGAAAACCAGGGAAAACACCCCCGGCTCAATGCCACTGAAGTGGGTCAGCTCAGAGCGGAACCACTTTTGGTCCTCAGTCATGCGCTGCAGTTCTGCCCCCGACTGGGGCAGGATCGGCATGCTGGTGGTGGTGATGTAGTACCCCCAAAAACCCCGGTGGCCACTCTCTCGCTGCAGGGCGATGTCCGCCATGGCCCGCACCTCCTGGCGGGGCAAGTCAGCCTCGGCGGTCAACCGGTGTAGCCAGAGATGGTAACGGAGGGCATAGCTACTGAAAAACAGTAGGGGAAGACTCAGCACCAGGGCCAGGGCCTTAGCTGGCAGAGGGGTTTTGGCCGGTAGCCATTGGCAGGCTGCCCCCAAACCTAACCCCAGCAGGGCAAATAGGGGAATGTTAATGAACTCGATGATCTCAAGACTTTTCAGCCATCCCCCCAAGAAGGGCAGGGGGTAAAGAAAGGCCTCCGCTAGCCAGGTGATCACTAGCTTTAACCCAATCAAACCAAACAGGACGGCCATTACCGTGAGCCAGTACTGGTGGCGATCAAACTTAGGGAAAAGCCTACCCATGGCGGCAAATCAGACCATTGCAGCGTTATTCCACAACTATAGCCCTGGCCAGGGCCCTCAGGTTAGGGTTTGCCGGTGAATTTGATGTCTCGTAAGGGGTGGGTCTGGCTCCTGCTAGGATTTGAACTCTGTTCCGAAGCACCCGACCATTGTTGTTAGGGGGCCAGAGCCCATCAATTGGGGCAGTAATTCATCTTTGTTAGGGAAAAGTCAAGGGCGAGGCCGGAGCGATCGCCTACACTAAACAACAGCCCAGCCCCCTAGACCCCTACCTGTAGCTCCCCCTAATCCCATGCTCAATGCCCATCGCTTTGACCAGGATAACGGTCATAGATCCTTCCAGTTGCCCGGCGCCAAGCCCCACTACACCCCCGATCGCCCCGTCCAACTGCTCCACATCGCCCTGGATTTAGCCCTCGACCTGGAGCAACGCACCGGCCAGGGCACCTGTACCCTGACCCTGAGGCCGATCCGCCATGGCCTGCAGCGCCTCACCCTGGACGCCGTTAACCAGCGGATCCAGTCAGTCATGGTGGCGGGGCAGCCTCAGGGGTTTGACTACGATGGGGAACACCTGCAGGTGTATCTCTCGACACCCCCCGCCGGGGATCAACCCTTTGACTTGATCATTACCTATCGCCTGGAGCAGCCCCAGCGAGGTCTCTACTTCATTGCCCCCGATCGGGATTACCCCACCAAACCCCTGCAGGTGTGGACCCAGGGGGAGGATGAGGACTCCCGCTACTGGTTCCCGGGGTTGGATTACCCGGGGCAGTTGGTCACCTCGGAAATCCGGGTGCGGGTGCCCCAGCCCTACCAGGCGATCGCCAACGGTGATCTGATCAGTCAACAAACCCTGGAGGCTGACACCACCTACCACTGGCACCAGCGCCAGGTCCATCCCCCCTACCTGCTGGCCCTAGCGGTGGGGGACTTTGACTGCCTGGAGGACCGCTGGCAGGACATTCCCCTCACCTACTACGTGGAAAAGGGCCGGGGCCATCAGGCCCAGCTGACCATGGGGAAAACCCCGCGGATGATGGCCTTCCTCAGCGATCGCTACGGCTATCCCTACCCCTTCTCTAAGTACGCCCAGGTCTGTGCCGCCGACTTTATCTTTGGCGGCATGGAAAACACCTCCCTGACCATCCTCACCGATCGCTGCCTGCTGGATGACCGGGCCGCCCTCGACCACCGCAACTCTGAGATGCTGGTGCTCCATGAACTGGCCCACCAGTGGTTTGGCGACCTGCTGGTGATCAACCACTGGAGCCATGCCTGGGTGAAGGAGGGCATGGCCACCTACGCCGAAATTCTCTGGACCGAGGCGGAGTACGGTGCCGACGAGGCGGCCTACTACCGGCTGGGGGAGGCCCGCTCCTACCTGGAGGAGGACAAAAGCCGCTATCGCCGGCCCATGGTCACCCACATCTACCGGGAGGCGATCGAACTCTACGATTGCCACATCTACGAAAAGGGAGCCTGGGTCTACCATATGACCCGGGCGGTGCTGGGGGAGGAGCTATTCTGGAAGGCGATCCGCCACTTTGTTCAAACCCAGGCCCACCAAACCGTGGAGACCATTGACCTGCTACGGGCGATCGACCACACCACCGGTCATAACCTGCGGCCCCTGTTTGATCAGTACGTGCTGCGGGGGGGCCACCCTGACTATGGGGTGACCTACGGTTGGGATGGGGAGAGCCACCTGGCTAAACTCACCGTCACCCAAACCCAGGCCAAGGCCGATGACCCCAGTGGCCTGTTTGATCTGCGCCTGCCCCTGGGCTTTGGTTACCTGGAGACGGTGGACAACGGCGAACCCCAGGTGCGGTGGCGATCGCTCACCCTCCATCTCCACGCATACCAGCAGACCCTCTATTTTCCCCTGGAGCAAAGGCCGAATTTTATTAGCTTTGACCAGGGTAACCACTACCTCAAGACCGTCACCCTGGACTACCCCCTACCGGAGCTTAAGGCCCAACTGCGCTACGATCCCGACCCCCTGTCGCGGATTCAGGCCGCCACCGCCCTGGCTAAAAAAGCCAGCCTGGAGGCGGTGCAGGCCCTGGCCGCGGCCCTACAGCAGGACCCCTTCTGGGGGGTGCGGGCCGAGGTGGCCAAGCAACTGGCTACGGTGCCCCTGGATCAGGTGCAGCCCCTGCTGATCGAGGCCCTGGCGGACCCGGAGGCGCGGGTGCGGCGGGCGGTGGCCCAGGCCCTGGGGGAGGTGAAAACCCAGGCCAGCTACAAGGCCCTCCGGGCCCTGGTCAAGCAGGGAGACCCCAGCTATCAGGTGGAGGCCGCTGCTCTCACCGCCCTGGGCCAGGTGGGGGCGGCGGATTGGGCCGGTGAGGCTAGACAGGCCAAGACCCTGCAACGGTTGACGACGGTGCTAGCGGGGCCGCCGGGGTGGAATGAGGTGGTGCGCTGTGGGGCGATCGCCGCCCTGAAGAGTTTCAAATCCTCCCCCCAGGCCCTCGATCTGCTGCTGCGCCACACCGCTGTCGGTATCCCCCAACCCCTGCGGCTGGCGGCGATCCGGGCCCTGGGGCCGATCTCCACCGGGCAAAGCCAGGCGGACCAGGATCGGATTCTAGAGCGGCTGGGGGCGATCGCCCGGGAGTCCTTCTTCCTGACCCAGGTGGCCATCGTCACCGCCCTGGAGGCCATGGTCACCCCCCGGGCCCTCCCCCTGCTGCAATCCCTGGCGGACCAGACCCACGATGGCCGGGTGCGCCGCCGAGCCGAGGAGGCCATCCAGACCGTACAGGGGGCGATCGGCAGGGATGCATCCCTGGAAAAGCTACGGCAGAGCCTGGAGGAGCTGCAACAGACTCACCAGGAGCTAAAAAGCCGCCTGGCGGACCTGGAGGCTCGCTCAACAGCCCCAAGCTAGGGAGGGGGAGTGGGGGAGCAGGGGAGAGGGGGGCAGGGGAGCAGGGGGGCAGGGG